>WLWI01005832.1_pt1 | contig 10237 bp, 5 predicted proteins | sample 6701501 | NCBI WGS metagenome assembly WLWI01 (sample SAMN12718690, study PRJNA515312) | sponge metagenome | isolation source: marine sponge | host: Mycale hentscheli | place: New Zealand: South Island, Marlborough, Capsize Point | collected 2014-11-01
TTTTTGCTACTGTGCAATTTTCTAGCCCCGCCCTCCGTAAGCCGAGTTAACTATACTTACCACGGTCTGCCAGGAAGCTCTTATCTATGCGCGGGTATTTAAGGTCCGCCCTCTACCTCTACAACTCAGTGGTTTCGTGGTTTATTGCTCAATTAAGCGCGCGAGCGTTGCTATGTGCCAGCACCCTTAAGTATAACTACTGCTAACATCAGTGCACAACTGATGATAATTTTTTTGTGTGTACTCTCAGATATCATACACAGCTACATAGCTATAGCTATACATTCCATGCAGGTGAAAGTCAGAATTGCGTGGACCAGCTACAGCTAGCTACGAGGCTATTTACAACCCAATGACAATAACTCACGTTCACTGCTCTAGCCATTTGCACCTCCCACAAGATTGTACCCTGCACTTGTAGCTCGCTCAGTGTGTACGACTTCCAAAACTATATTTTATAGCTCAACCACCACGTGAAATAATACCCGCACTTTTGGCTTATAAAGTGTGTGCATTAATCTTAATTTTCATCAGATACAATATCATTAACTGTATAGTTATGGGATTATGTGTAGTGGTAATAATGACTGTGATAAGAGAGCAGCTAGTGGTATATTGTGCCCATACTTTATTTAATTGTTGGTTGATGCTCATATTAAATGTTTATCAAGCCCTGCTACACTGGGATGTTCAGGATATTAGCCAAACATATGGCTAGTAATTCTATTATTAAGAGTTCACACTCATTTTAAGAACAATTATGATAGTATGTACAAATATTCTGCATTAAATTATTTACAAATGTTATTGCACCTTTTGAAAGCTAACCTTTATATCTAATTTATTTCATTTTGATATTCCAATGCTGAAACTGAAGCTACAAAAAGTATATTATAAAATACACTATATATGTGCATTGTTTATAAATGTGTGATGTAAAGTTTTGGTGCAGAATGTAAGTTACAATAATTTACACGTGTTGACAAGAAATGTATCTAATCTCAAGTTTAATCAATAAACATTTTTATTAGTTTATAAAAACTACGTTATACTTGTAATGACAACTTCTAGTTAGAATGTAATGACAACAGCTAGTTGGAATATAAGATTGTTCAAAAAGCGACTCATAGAAATATGTTATTGTATTAACAATCATATATAAAGTTATTTAAAATACTCAACTTTAGCACTTGCCATCAGTTAATCACATGAAAATTCTCTGAAAATAAAATTAAGTGTTATTATTACAGTGTGCAGAAATTATTGCAATTGTAGTTTTTTATTCTAATTTAAATTAGCTGACAGCTAACATAGTGCTGCTATAGCTATATATTTCTCCTCAATACATAGCCATAACTGCTTGGAGAATGATGATACCGCAGCAATATTCGGTGGTGAAGATCTCACTCATGGACTCAAAAGAACAAACTAAATCCTTCTGTGATTGGGCTAAATTGTAACTTATTTTAGCAATAATTATAAGCAGAAAATGATTCATAATTGATAAATACTATACCATCACACTTTTAAAGATGCTCTTAAAATTTTCTGAAAATGGCATTCAATAAGTTCAGTAATTGATTAAAAAAGCTTGTTGTATAAGTTTGTTTCCATAGGTTACTCATTCACAAATAATCTTTAATTCTTTTTAGTCTTTGATAATTCATTACTCTTAAAATCTTACTATTTTTAATCCTCTTCTAATAGCTACATATAATTTCAATCAATACAATTACATTGCAGTGCTCTACCTAGTAAATCATTGTAAGGTTAAAATTTTTCACTTCCTGAATCAAATATCTCAAGTAGGAAATTTGTGTTTTGACTGCATGCTTTTTTTTTATTGTTAGCTTAAAGATTCTATTGAGCATATCATGTTACTAGATTTGTTCTGGCTTTGGCTTGTTGTGATCTGTCCTTGTAGTATTTCTTTTGCTGATCTGTATCAAGTGAACAGGACTAGGACTCTGTGTTACTCTGATGTAGCTGAGTTTGTATGCTACCAACAGTCACCATTCGTATTATGGACAGTCACTAGTATCAGTAGTAGACACAGATCTCAAGTTTTAAGTTTCCATGCAGTGTTCACTCCAGAAGAGAGGATGAAATCTACTAGACTAGATAATACTGTTGTAAGAGCTCAACTACTTGATGGTAATTCATCCTTCACTCTGACCAGCCTGACTATTGAAGCTATACTTTCTGCCACTATAGAATGTAATGATGACATCGTCCCTTATTACCCACTCGATAGTAAGTAAAGTGATGAGTTGGAAAAAATACCAAATAATAGTTCATCTTACTTACATGATCAGTATTTCACAAGCTGGTTTATCACAACCAGTTTTTTTTTTAATTATGTACAAAATATACTTTGAGAAATCATGAGAATCAATTTATTGATAGCTATTAGGAGGACTGAAAAGAAATTGTGAATTATTTAACTTGTCATAATACTTAACACAGTTAGAAAATTATTATACAATTTCATTACAGTGAGCACATAATTATAATAAAGTGAGTGCAAGTATCAATTATATAGAATAATGGTAACTAGCTACTTCTAAAATACAATATTTTTAAAATCTCGTACTAAATCACCAGAATGTCTGATAAAAGCTGTCATCATAATTGTTAAAGTTGCTTTATTGTATATCATGATTTATAGAGTCCAGTGTGGAGCTATTGGAAATTATTTTAACCCCAATTACGAGCGGTTCCTCCAGTTATAGAGTAACATGGACACCATCCTACTACAATACTTCAAGATACATGATAACAGTTTATCCTCCTGAATCCTACACACAGGAAGATCTCATCATCCACAACACTGATAACAATACAGTACACAACATCACTATAGCACTCAAGGACTGCCCACACAGGATATATTCTACTTTTTTATTAGGTAAGTTTCAAAATGCATGCAAATGTGATTGCTCATAATTTTATTGTTGTTTTTTTAATAAATATTCGTATTTGGTGTTCAGATAATTCAAACATAACTATGTTGAAGTTAAAAGATTGAATGTTTAAAAAAAAATATATTTAATAATAATTACACTACTAATGAATATAAATGACTAAATATTTTATTCATTTAGAATGTCAGCTGATAAAAGCATCTACAATACTATTCTATAGCATTACAAGCAGTAGCCGAATGACAGTACATTTATCATATAATAATATGGTTATACAATGCATAAACAGAACTTGGGGAATAGACTTCTGGATGAAACACTATTTACTACATCAATTTCCAGTAAGTAGTAGAATTAAGAAAAAGCTAATAATGGTAGCAAAATGTACTTTTTGTGATATTGTCTTTACATTTTGTATTTATCTATAGGACTATTATTACGATATCTAAGTCTAACATTTAATAAAGTTGTATATACATGGTTTGGCGAAAAGAATAATTTATACTAGTAATGTATTTTTTTGCTACTAAAAACAGCAAGAAATACATGTTTCCAATTTTATTGTGAATTTTTTATCAATATAACTCACATAATATATATGTATTATATTTTCAGATGCTCCACTGACTATCAATGATAAATTTGAAACAGTTAATTGTACAATTCAGTCTGATGTCCAGGAATGTCTGAGTATGTATGAACAATGCAAAAATGAAGTACTAAATACATGTTCTAGCCCATCACTCTTAACAATACTTAGTGTAGCTGTGACATGTCTTCTGACCATCATTTTTCATGTCATAATTATAGTAGTGTTTACAATCACAATGAAGAGGAAAAGTAAGCAGAAGTTCATGTAATATTGTAAATATAACAATTATTATTTTTTTATTCAGGCAAAGTTAAGAAGAATCAACAATCACAGTAAGATTTCATGATAATCAACATAGTAATATTACAATATCATTATCAGTATATTTTTTCTTTCAGGTTTGCTGAACACAGTGGCAATAAAAAGATTGTAAGCATAGGACAAATAATTAATTTTTTTATAATTGTTTTCATTAGCAAAAACAATTATATTCAATATTTTAGGAATTCTCCCAATTGAAACATTCACAGATTTTAACAAGCAAGGTATGATATGAAGTCACATTGATAGGAAGTAATGTACTTCTAGTCCTAACAATGGTACAATAGTTATATTATGTGTTGCTAAAAATTTCATGTTGTAGAAGAAATAGACATTTGACTGATATATGTTGAATGGCTGATAGTAATTGTTATTCCAATTTATTATTATTTCAGGTAAAAAATCTATATATTGAGCATTATATATAGATTTTTATTGCTTACAAGACATATAGCTATCAGGTTAAATTAAATGAAGATATTGTAATTGCAAATTTTCTATATTCATAGAATGCTGCATATGCCACCATTGAGGTTAACACGCAAAAGGTATATACAAGTGACACTGAAATAAATTAATTTGGTAGTAGTTAAGGTACAGTTAAAAATTGTATTTGTGCAATTCTATTTAAGTGTAAAGATATTATTGAATTCTGATTCAAGCTAATTATCCAACAATTCTAAATATAGAGGGAAATTGCAGCTGATAATCATTTGATTGTAAATGACTTCAAAAATGATGGTAAGCGATTGACTCAGATTGTAATACTTTCTCAAGCTACTGAATTCACTTTTTTCTCAGATATGTATGAGACTATTAATAACTGAAGATTAAAATTCATCATCAAGGACAGTGTTGTTACTTATTAAATATTATATAACTGTCATACATCATAATAACTATAGTAATAGCTATGTTGAATATCAATGTCTAGTTCACGTCATTCATTTAAATTATTGCTTAATTTAGGCTATTTGGTAAATTATTATACAAATTATAGTTTCATCAAAGATAATTTTAAAGGATTAAACTATAAATTAAATATGATATAATTCACTATTATAAATAACTACAATATTTCATTGTTAACACAGTTTCTTAATATCATTACGAGTAAATTTTTTGACATAGCTTTACTTTCATAAAGTATATTCTATTTCAAATCCATAATAGCTCTTGTTATTACAAGTCAAATGTGTGTTTATATCATTTTGTACTTATTGCATTGATTTTATCTCAAGATTAGATTAGAGCAATTGTAAATATCTGTGAGACTTAATTTTCCATTCTACATTAGAAAACTGTCCACCACACGATAAACAATGCACATGCATCTAAAGCTTCAGTTTCAGCATTAGATTATTAAGATAATATATTATTAGAATAATTAAGGATAGTTTTGAACTGGTACAATAACATCTTATTTTAAATACATTTGATATTGTTTCGTACTGTCACAATTATTTAAATGAGAGTGAGCACTTATTAGTAAAAGAAGTAAATATATATGAGCATAAAACAACAATAAAATGAAGTAAAGGCACATAAGTAGCTCTCTTATAGCAGTTGTTATTCCAAATATATACATAATCCAATAGCTATAATATTTTCATTTTAGGCCATGGTTTGAAAAACATGGCCCAATGCAACTGTTAGGATCATATAAATTGGTAATATTATCAATACATTAATTCAATTCCACCTTCTTATCTGCTCTAGTCACTCTTGGTATTGATTGTAACTACATAAGGTATACTCTTTACTTATTAATTAAAATATTGTCTTTATGAAATATCTTTGACATTTGATTCATGAAAAAATATGTTCATTGTAAAAACAAACAAACAACCTTTACTAAAAATTTTAAGATATAAACTTTTCTTCAGACTATTAAATTTGTGGACTTATCAAGTCATAATAATAATACCCTTATTCTTACAACAAGGTCTGTTTCAACTGAAGTAGTAAATTACAATTACTAGTATTTATGAATAATAAAATATACTGCATTTTTTATCCTGAACCAAACAACATTTGCTGTTGTAACTATTTTGTCAAATTAGATTAACAAATAGTTAAGAATATTATTTTGAAATTAGATTATGTATGTATTATTATAGTTAATGTTTGCTTGTTTATTAATAATCTGTAAGTTGATTATAACTTCCATTGTTATGACCTGTGCCTATCCTAAGTTTTATGAAATAGTTTATGGCTGGCCTGAAGCAAGACAAAAACTTGAACAGGAAATGAGGTCATTTACTAATTACTTAAACTAGGTATTTCTGTTTTTTGGTTATAATATTCTCAATAGAAACATGCTGAGTCTGTTGTGGATTCTTGTCTTCCACTTAAGTTCATACTATCTAAGAATATGTGTAGCTGATTTCTATCAAGTGAATCAAGCAAGGACTCTGTGTTACTCTGAAGTAGCTGAGTTTGTATGCTCTCGATATGACACACAAATCATCTGGACCATTACCAGTAGCAGCAGTGGTATGTCAGATCAAATATCATTCCACACCTTATTTGATTCAGTGAGAATGAAGAATAGAACAATACATTCTACAATAGTAACAGCTCAACTGATAGTTGGTAATATTTCTTTCATACTGAGCAAGTTGGCAATAGCAGCTAATCTAGTTGCTACAATAGAATGTGATACAGAAAGTATCAGTTATCAACCAATAAATAGTAAGTTCTGTTATATATAATGGAGACCAGATACATTGTATCCAGTTCCTTCGTGAATGGTTAAATTTATTAATTATCTTTTTTAATTTCTTTGCTTTCATGCAATAATAAAAATACATATCCAGACTAGTGTCTTTTAACAATTTTTTATAAGTTTTTATAGTTAGTAAACATTGATAGTTAGTTTTCTATTACTTAGTTTGGACTTCTAGGGTATAACAAAAGATGTTCATTTATAATTCATGTACAATAATTGTTTTAAGTTTCATTATTATGAATAAATTTGATTTCTTTACACAATTTTAAGTAACTCTCGACCCAAAATAGTTGTATACAATAGTTATACAGTCAAATTAGTGTAAGTGTTATTTTAAACTACTTGATATACTTTACATTTTAATAAAGTCATCACAACATATCAATAATACTCAAAACTTCAAACAGATCTCATCTTCCAAACACTTATAATAAAAGCTACATTGTATGGTATAATGTACTTAAAATGTAATACTGAAAAAATCTAGCTCCATATATAACTTTTAGCAGATGCAACTTCAACTCAAATATTTTATATAAGCAAATAGGTACATACATACATAGCTACATACATACCTGAATGCTTACATACATGCATATGTTCATATTTCATGCTGTATTGTGCAAGCTTGGTACTCTTGTAGTTATAGCAACCAGCAAAACATGCCACTTTTCCATGTTGTTTCATCCTATGGTGTAGTATACAGGCTAAGCAGATACTAAAATATGAGCTGGGAGTGTGGGTAACTCCACAACCATGTTTACCTGTGAGATACCAGTCCTAGCACTAACTACTGCAGTACTTGTCAGAGTAATATTGCAAGATACTTCACTCTCATGGTTTATTTTCACTCAACTCTGGCTCATGTTGATAATAAATTAGCCAGTTATTTCGCAGATGCAAGATATCTTTACTACTTTGGTTTGTACTAGGACTGGTAACTCATGGTGAGGTGGTTGTAGGTGCCCCCCACACTCCCAGCTGATATTTTTGTTGCAGCTGAACCTGGTTGGGAAAGCTACACCAGAGGAATCTAGCCGTAAAAGCCAAGAAAACAGGTAAGCTAGGCTTGTCACCATAACTACTGGAGCAACAAGCATGCACAATATAACTTGAAATAACACCATGAGATACCTTGAGTTGTTCATAAATCACAACAATAACCTTGTGAAGATATCTAGTTTTGTATGTACTCATTATTGTAGGCTTAATATTGCACACATTACTTCTTTGTTGTTGTTATAGAATCCAACTTGGTGCCATCAGCAATCATTTTAACCCCAACTACAAGCAGTTCCTCCAGTTATAGAGTAACATGGACACCATCCTACTACAATACTTCAAGATACATGATAACAGTTTATCCTCCTGAATCCTACACACAGGAAGATCTCATCATCCACAACACTGATAACAGTACAGTCCACAACATCACTATAGCACTCAATGACTGCCCACACAGGATATATTCTACTTTTATATTAGGTACTAAAATTAAAGTAAAAAATTATGTATTTTAAGCTGCTTAACATGAATATTTATATAAATATATCTACTTAATAGTATAATTCATTAATAGCTATTTATGTATGTGGTAATAATTTAGAGTGTAGTCTTGTGAACTCTCCTACAATACTACTATATAATATTACCAAGGGTAAAGGAATGACTGTACATTTATCACATAATAATACAATTATTCAATGTGGAAATAATTCATGGGAAGTAGACTTCTGGAATGATACTCTTGGTACAACGTCCATTACCAGTAAGTCATTGAAGTTAGTATACACAAATTATTGTGTGCTAAAGTTACACTTTTAATGATTCCTAAACTGATTAAATTTCACTGTGGAAGTTTTATTTTTGTATTAAAGGTCAAACTATTCATTTAATTATTTTGTAATATATTTACTAGGGCTAAATGGAGGAGTCATATTCTGAAATTGTTTGAATTTAAGAGTTTGCACAAAATATATTGAAATATAGCATAAACTAAACAAGCATATAATTTAAAATAAAATACAAATTATTATGAATATATTATTTTGTTGTCAATTATGATACACTTCTTGATGAAATATATATGAACATGTGTGTACCTCCGGTATGAAATTTTCAGATGCTTCATATACACTTCAGTCTGACATACAAAATTATATGAGTATGTGTGAAATTTGCAAGAATGAAGTACTAAATAAATGTTCTAGCCACTTGCTTTCAATAATACTGAGTGTTGCTGTGACATGTCTTCTGACCATCATTACTCATGTCATCATAATACTAGCATTTACAATCACAATGAAGAGGAAAAGTAAGCGGAAATACTTATAATATTTTTTTAAATATAATAATTACCACACCTTTCTATACTTTCCAATCCAGGTAAAGTTAAGGATCAATTGTCTAGGTAAGATTGATAATAGTATTATATATTGTAAATTACAATATTGTTGACGAGTTAAAAATGATCATTTTTATTCCAGTTTTACTGAACACAGTATCCATACAAAGGTAATAAGAGAAGTAATGTAATATATTATTATAATGCATTAGCTAAGTTGTCTTCATTATTATACTACAATAATTCCAGAAATCTTCCCAATTAAAGCACACACGAATAGTGACAAGCAAGGTATGATATAGTATGAATAGGAGGCAATGGTATTCTTACTGTTAATGATTGTTGAATAGTTGTAAAATGCAGCTAAAATATTTTTGTCGATAAGTATTGCTATGATAGAAATATAATATTCTTATAAAAAAGGGAGATTAATTAAGGAATTTTAATGTATATAAAGTGACCTCATTATTTTTTATTAAGATATATTTTTACCTCTGGTAAAAAAATACTATATTTTTAACAATATTAAAATGTTGGTTTTAAAGACAAGAAAAATTATGATCAGGTTGTATTGTTATTGATTACTGATTTATAATATTTTATATGCATAGAATGCTGCATATTGCACTGTTCAGGTCAACATGCAACAGGTACATCATAAACTAAACAGTTAATGAATGTATCTTGTTCTATTTTATAAGATTCAGGTTAAAACGATAATATTTTATACAGTTCCATTAAGGGCAAACTAATTGAATGCTAATTCATGCTAACATATTTAAATTTAGAGGAAAATTGTTGCTGAAAATCGTTTGACTGCTCATGACTCACATGGTAAGCTATTGACTCAGATTGTAATGCCTTCTCATTTTTCAGCTACTGAATTTACTTCTACCTCAGATGTGTATGAGACTATTAACAACTGAAGAAAAAGAAGTCATCATATTGACAATGATATTTACATATACTAAATTAAAACAGTATTTCGTATATGTCATAATTTTATAAAAATTATTAATAATATATTCACTCTCAAAGACTTTGGTTCATGACACACATTGAAATTATTTTCCTGTAATTTTACCAATTAAAAAATACAATATTCTTGAATAAAGTTTGAGGTAGAATACACTAAATAAGACATGTTAAGAAATATCAAAATGATTTTGATTTTCCTAACATTACTAACTATTGATGTATTAACCTTGTCATGTGGGATGACCCACCCCACCTCCTCCCCTCCCTACCCAGATAAACCTCCGTAACCATTAATGGAAGGAGGGGGATTGGTAATGCGCAGGAGCCTCCCTCCCAGCCAATACTTG
>WLWI01005833.1_pt1 | contig 10236 bp, 6 predicted proteins | sample 6701501 | NCBI WGS metagenome assembly WLWI01 (sample SAMN12718690, study PRJNA515312) | sponge metagenome | isolation source: marine sponge | host: Mycale hentscheli | place: New Zealand: South Island, Marlborough, Capsize Point | collected 2014-11-01
TACCCTCCAGTATTTTAGCACTAAGTTGAGATAAATTGTAGCTTTTTATTAGCATAAAAAACTCATTTTTTTTGGTTAGAGTGAAGTGCCCCCTTTTGCCAGAGCCTGTCACATATAGCTACATATATATATATATATATATATATATATATATATACATTTTTTTTTTTATATACCTAGGAGAAATAACACCAACTAATAATCTGTTATGGCGGCAAATTTGCAGTATCGCCCCTTTGGGAGGCCCTGAGGGAGTACACAACAACAACAACTAGGCCTTCAATTCTCCCCCTCAATGCTTTAATTACGCCCTTGCGCAGTTAACCAAAACCTAGCACATTTGCGCAGTTAACCAAAACCTGCAAGCACATAAAACAGACTGAGGGGAACGCGCGAAGGCTCTCTGTGGCGAAAATTACTTGGATAGCTGTTGGATTCTGGTGGTGCTGAGCTTTGTACGAGCGGTGTTACTGGTGAGCCGAGAGGGCCTAAATTTTCGCAGCGCTGCCAAGTGAGTTGAGCTATTAGGTCGTAGTTATTATTTGTAAGTTGTAAGGTGTGAATTAGAGTGTATTGTGGTATTATGGGGGAAGATAGAGAGATCAGTGGAGGGTTAAATATGTATGTCTCACAACAGCAGAGTAAGTAAGGCCATGCAAAGTTATTAAATAGTCTCTCAGGCTAGGGAAGAGGCTTTGTTATATATTATTTTTGTGCATGGTCGCAGATGCACTCATTCAGAATGCTTGATGTTACTGAGTATTGTAACTACTCCCACTCTCTGGCTACACTAGTTTATTTGAAGAGCTGCAGTAAAATCAGAATTGACACTAACATAGGTATCACTAACAACTCCTCCCACTTTCAGGGCTGGCTAGTTCCACTGTGGACAAGTTTGAGCACCTATTGCCATGAGTAATAGACTATTATTAAACCACAAGATTGTTAATTAATAAAATTCAAAACGCAATTTTTTTTCTGTTGAAAAATTGGAGTGGGTGGGAGGGGGAGGGGGCTTGAGAATTTGTAAGGCCTAATAGGAGTTGACATACTTGCTACGAGTAATTAGGAAAATGTTGTGGTTGGGGCTTGGGATAGAGGCAAAGGGTCCTGCCTTCTCTCTCCCTTCCTGGCTGGCACCACGCCTTCTTTCAACTGTCTTGTTTTGGTTCTTCTGGTTTCTGGCATACTTGTACTTGCTTCTTTTCTCAATAATTACTTTTTTTTTTTTTTAATTTAAAAAAATATTCACCAACGTTTCGACAATGTGAGTGTCTTAGGAGTTGACATACTTGCTACGAGTAATTAGGAAAATGTTGTGGTTGTATTAGTATAATCCCATCTATTGTTGGCCATGATTAGGGTATTTTCACCAATTAGCGTATAATAATGTCAGCATAAATGTAAGTGTAATGAGTGTCCTTAGCATAGAAATATAATGCTAGCATAATAATGTAGGTATAGGTACTTAATTTAATCAACAGTTCCTTCTTTAATCAACAGTTCCTTCACAGAGTAGGTACCTGTTCTTCCTTCATTTTCTACTGTATACGCCAAATACATATTCTTTTGGTCCAAGAAATGATTTTGTTGTAACCGCTAGCTGTCTTGAATGCTAACAATACCATTCCTTCATAATTATAGACAAAATTTAAAATTTTAACTTTCATTATAAGGTTTTAGCTTTGTCAAATAAAAAAAAATAGCACCCCAATATAGATACCGCCCAAAAAATAATAAACTCAATAATTTTTCTTATACAAGGTGGACATAGGACCAGCTACTTCTATGTTTATATTGCTTAACTCTCAATGGATTTGTGCCACCATATCAACACTGATATTACAGCAATAAAACAAAACAAAGAATAACAACAACAACAATAACACTTAATAGGATTATATAAGAACATGGAAGACTCTTCATATTTTGTATCAGATATTATGACTATTTAGTTGTACGATAGGAAAGCAAGATCTTATTAATGCATAACTTACCAGTAAGTTTTGATATGAGATAAAAAAAATCTTGAGCAAACTTTGTTGAAATCCCGTTATGTTACATAACAAATGTTTGTCTAATTAACTCTCAGCGTGCATGCACAAAAGGCTTACAGTATCATCCTGCCTGCTGGTATCTGTTTTGTCAGTTTGTCTGTCTGTCTGTCTGTCTGTCACACTTTCTGATAACTGACAATTAATTGTGGATTTTGATACGAACTTACTCGTAATGACTGTTTCAGTCTTTTTCGTGTCACTTTTTAATTTCAGCATGGTCTGAGGCAATCAGCTTTGCATACCAGATATTGTGAGCAGTGGCACCGATTGTCATGTTGAATAAATGCAAGCAAATAATTTTTTGTAGACCGTAATAGTTTTGTAGGCAGGTATACAGTTTTCATTATACTCCATATGTATTACATTTTTGTCTAAAAATTAATTTTGTAGCTACATACTGGCTAGCTAGCTAGCTAGCTAGTATGAAGTAGCGCAGAGGGTTCGCACTTTTTGTGCTTCATGCTACTTATCTCTACTATAATCACTTCACTCAACTCTATGTATCTTACATTCTTGATTAAAAACTGCTTATTAAATGTACGAGCTAGACATTAGTATGCTTTATTTCTATATAGAGCAATATCAAGAGTCAGTCGCTCATCAAACAAAGGTCAAAAGATTCCCTGATTTACAGTGACATCCTTCAATATAAAACGTTAAGTGTAGACTAATTATTTTCGAGCAAGACAAAGAAGATTGTAACTATTTAACTAAGCTTCCCATGTACTCTAAATATTTGAAGAATGGCTTCATATCATCTTAAGGGTACTGGCACATAACAACGCCTGGGCGCCTTTAGTAGCGCACTTCAGCTGAATAGTCATGCATTATCAACCACAAAGTCACGTCCCACTCTGTAACAAATTAGTGCCCGTGAAATGCAGCTGTGCCTCACTCACAACAATGCACGTACTGGTAGGGTGGGGTGGAGTCAATTTACAATAAAAAATCCTCGCGATCTAAAGTAATGGATCCAGAATCTTATCTTGCATACTGCTCAGGAATGGACAAACGGCTATGGTTCAAATTTTGCCAAGGTTTAGGGCCACAAGGGTCAACCCTATAACGTTGAGTATTTTTAATATATGGAATTTCACAGAAATAATCGACAATAGTTCACATGGTAATGTGAGCAAATAGAAAAGTAAAATAAAATTCAACCAAAACTCAGTTATTTTACTTATGGAAGCCAGCAAGTACTGCTAGGAGAAAGCACCTACCAAGAATGAAGGCTGGAAGCCAATCGCATCTCAAGAATTACCCTGTCACCATTTTGAACTTTACAGCAGTACTGCATGGCTACCATTTTCTTACCCGTGTGTGTACAAGTAAGAACATGCCCTAGTAACCGTGGCCCATTTGTCGGGTATTTCACGCTCAAAGAGTGTGTCAGTACCCTTTCTCAATATTTTCATTGTCATCACTTCATGCTAATTGTTACACATCTCAGCTAAGAAATATAATCCATGACTCACCATTCCAGTGGCATAATTCAGCTAATAAATCGGATATGTAGAAATCATATTTTGAATCTGAACAGCCATTGAAGCCACACCCTCTTTTGTTAAGTAAAAATTTGTATGATTTTTTTACAAAATATAACAATTGCAGAACAAAAAATGCAATAAAATTTTCATTTTGTAGTCACAATTGGCTACATTAACCTTAGACTTTACTCATTCACACTGGATATAATAAGCTTTAAAAAGGCAGATAAGTTGCCGAGGATGCTCAGATAAGGTAACCACATTATACATATTATCCTTTTATGATGACAATAGTCATTACAAGGTACACTAAACCTGTGATACCATAGCTCTTTTTTTTTGAAATAAAAAAAGTGTGAGCCAATAGTCATGATTTCTGAGCAAATGCTTGGACTTTTAAGATCATTGGATTTACCATTCATTTGATATTTATGAGACAATACATTATTCTAGAATCAATAATATTGAGGTAAATTATTAAGAAATAATGCTAAGATAAAGTGATGAATTTTTTAGATTTTTTATTGACCATTACACAAACTTCACTAAAATAAAGCTCAGTTGAGTTTCTATTATTCTGATATGGTTATGGTGTACTCTTGTTCTTTACCCAGTTTTGTTCCAAGAGCATAGGAGAATTGGGGTATGAAAGGTCACTCTTAGGAATACATATAAGTATAATTTTGACATTCATGTGGTTGTGGGTTCAAGGCTGGTGACTTTTAAAAGCTAAGATTTTTCAGATGCAACAAGAAAGTCATACTCTAATGAGAGCCAGCTGTGATAGGGTTTTACAGCTAACACATCAGACTCAGGACATGACAATAACTGTGTGAAAACAAACTGAGAACAAAATATTATTTCATAGCTAGATATATAAAGTCTTAAAATTGGAAATTAGAATATTCACATACTGTGTAATGTGGGGATATTACTTACCAGATAAGGGAAATAACATTACAGTTCCAATTTAATCTTTTTTAATTTTAAATTTAAGGATTATGGCTGCTCCAGAGAAGACAGCCATAAGAACCAGTACCAGGCCTCTTGTAGATGGCCTAGCAGAGGAAGACATTGAGAGGATTGCTGATGACTTGAAAGATAACAACCTTATCTCTAGTGATGTCTACCAAGCATTATTTCTTCCTACCAAAACAACAAAGAAACAGAAAGCCAGAGATGTGGTCAGCAATGTGACTGGGAAAGTGAATTCAAACCCTAAGAACTTCATGAAATTCATCAAAGTCTTGAAAGATAATGAACTGTCAGGATTGGCAAAGTTACTGGAAGACAAATTTGGTGAGTCTATTGGAGATACTAGACATAATAATACATCTATTGAGTAGCTGTTGAAATGTTATATAATACAAAGTGTGCAGCCATTTAAACAATACATACAATCTATATACTCATTTGATGTATTCTCTTTCTTTCACAGGTTTTTTTTTAACAATACAGAATTAAAAATATTTGGTCGCCACTGGGAATCGAACCCAGGATCGCTTGTAAGCACACAAGCGCTCTGCCACTGAGCTACGACAACCACCCCGGCAACAAACACTCCAATTCTGTATTTATACTGTTAAGGGGTACTGCTATGCTACAGTCTAACTCTCAACAGACCAACGAAATTTCTCTTTTTTTTTTCCAAAGATTCTTATTATGCATTGAATTTTTTTGCTCATCTAATTCTCATCTTTTTCATCTCAGTGAAAGAGAGAGAATACATCTAATGAGCAAAAGAAGGCTGAGAATGAAATTGTTAAGTAATAAATCTATATACTGTAGTCTACCATGTAAGCAGGCACACATGGGCATTAATTCATTCACTTACCAAAATCACCAAGTGTACGCTTACCCTATAAACTAATTGGCAGGGTTGCTTTTTTGATTGCTCAACTAATGACACACGATACAAAATTGGCACATGACAGTATGGAAAACTTATGCATGCTGAGACGACACTAATTAGTATATGAGACAGAAGAGCCTTTCTTCAGTTCTGGGCTCTCCAGACCGCTACTTTGGGCAGTAAAGATAACTTAGTCCATATTGAGGGACTCATAATATATGATCACTACCTATTTGGGCATGGTATTTTATATTCTGGTGGTTATCTAATAAGTAGGTACTCTCACTTAACAGATAAGTGAACAATATAGCCTCTTACGAGGTAGTGCTTGCCCCCACATTGTTGACTGGATCCCTGCCCATAGCATTCTATTAATGTTTTATAGTGTGTACACTTTCATTAATCTTTTCTATTTGTCCTCCAGTTGAATATGGTGGTGACAGAAGCAGTCTGGGACAAACCACAAAATCATATGGTAAGACTAGTAAAACCATAACAAAAGGCCAAGAGTAATAGAGTATACATACCAGTTAAAATGTTGTTATTTTTTCTCCTCTATGATTAACTTATCATTAGAATGAGCTTAAAAATACGTATCTACAATTTGTATTTTGATTAAGCTACCTGCTGATGATGAAATTCTCAAGGTTTTTATAATGTATATTTTTTGTGTGGTGGAGGTTGTGTTTAAAGAATTAAAATTGGAAGTAGATTCAGCTTTAAATTTATATGTGACCGATTTTTGGGAAAATCAGCCTAAATGTTGCGAACAACTATTTTCAGCATCCAAGGATAAACCTAGTCTGGCTCAGCCAATGTTTCACCTAACCACTGTACGGTAAGAAGGGTCTGGAGGCAATAATGCTCCTTGGCTGTTCTAGAGGAATTTGGTAGTGGTTATTTAATTACTTTTATGGTACCCACAGTTTGCAGGACGCTGTACTTTTGTACCAGAACACAGTCATAGAGTATTAGACGCAGGTTCAGCAATGACCAATATTTTGATAACGTGTGTACGCGGGCTCTGTTATGTACACTCGTTGTAGACTGCTCAGTCATTTCGGTAAAACAGTGTTGACTAACTGTGTCCCAAAATCTGAAACAGCCAAAGTGCATGATGATTGTCCCCAGACTCTTCCTCGGTGTAGCAATTATAGGTAAAGGTTAGATAAAGGGTCTGGCTAGGACAGACCAGGGTAAAACATTGTGGGTTGATTTTTTGTCAAATTTTTTTTTATGGTAGAAATGGATTAATTACTATTAGCTCTAGCTGGCCGTTGTAAGCTCCAGCGAGCTTTAGAACTCATGCTATGAGGCCTAGAACACTTGGCAGTTAGACTTGAGTTATTCACTTCCTGCAGTGAAAAAATAACAGCATTGAACTAGTTAATTATTTGCTTGTCAATAGAACTGGTTGCTTCAGTTTATTTACTGGATGTATTCCTTTAGTGCATTGTGGTTGGACATGCTCAGTGTATCAGAAATATAACCATTACAAACAATTTGTACTTTAGTTTTCCAATGAAGTCAGCTCTGCTTGCTATTCTGGGTTTTCTTTTTTGTTTTTTCCCTTGCTTCAGTGGCCTATTCTCCGTTACTGATTCAGAGACTAGATATAAAATAAATTCAATTATTTTGGATTTTTCATTAACACTAGTTTGGTGAGCATTCGTATCAAAAATAAAGAGAGAGAAAAAACAACAAGAATTCTCAGTCTGTAGCTAAAATGTAGGAGTACCAGAATATTATGTTTACCTGGTTCAATTTTATGAATAACTATTAGTTTAATTAACAGCCAATAATAATCTATACTAATTGATAGGGATTGACATGTTAGTAAAACTTCAAATTTAAGAACAGCAAGTGCTATCCAGAAACACCTTAAATTGTCCATCCTATCCTGTGATCTCATGGGACTATGGGATTCCATGAAATGTCCACTTATATCCCTTTTGCTGATACATGAATATCGTGCGTGCCCTCTAGCTTGACTCGACGTGTTCATCAAGACAATACTTTTATGGGATCATGGAATGGAAAAAATAGTGAGAGCATAATGTAGGGGCAGGTGGAAATCCCATGGAATGTCCCATGGTCCCACGGGAAATCCCATGGTATCCCATGCCCATGGTACCGCAGGATGCGATGGACTGTAGGACACACATTCATCCGTTAGAGGGACAGGTGGACATCCCATAGGACTGTGGGATGGGTTGGATAATTTACGGCATTTTTGGACACCTTATATAGAGCAGCATTGGATTTAGAAATTTAATCTAATTTAAGTTTAACAGTATATGTTACTATTTTTGTCTGGCATATGCATGAATTAATTTTTATAAATAATCAAATACTAATAGATTCAGTCATTCTCGGCTGAAATATTTATTAAATGAGGTTAACGAGAGGACTCCTGCTTGTCTCTCTCTGTGGTGGAGGAAGGGGCTGACCACAAGGCAGAGGATGGTTGCATACAGGTAGTATGCATGTAGGTAGGAGTGGTTCAAGAGTAAACACTCTGCGTGGGCATACAGGCCACATGTGTGTCTGCCATAATGGTAACAGCATAGTGAGCAAGGGGTAGAAGAGTCACGTTTTTTCCCACACACCCCAACTCCTCCTATACTAGGATTTTCCACCCTTTAAGACTGTGATAACCAGACTGGGCTCAACATCTCCATGGCCTTACCTGGCTATGGGGCTTTCCCGTAAGCAGAGGGAATTCCCCTAATATAGGTAAGTTGCCTCAGCATATGCAGCTAATGCTCACTAGCATGCATTGGGTGGGGCTAACCTGGCCTCCTCAAGTAATAGTAAAGTATGATGGTTTACGGGTTGTCTTGTCAATCAGTGTTATAGTTTAATTGTGACAATTTAACGCTGTTGTTGGAAATAGTGTAGTGGAAGCTGCAGTGATTGTAGCTAATGTGTTGTTGTTATTGTTGTTTAGCCTCCTCTAGTCTCACTGTTGACAATCTAAAAGATGTGTATGATGCTGTGTATCCTGCCAGAGATAAGTGGTATGTGATTGGTATGGGACTGAAGGTGGCCATAGGAATACTGGATGCCATTGAAGCAGATGAGACTTCGACTAATGGACGTCTCCTAAAGACGCTGCAGGAGTGGCTGCAAATTGGCACTGATTGTTCTTGGGCCACACTCAAGAAAGTTTTGGAGAGCCCAATGGTTGGACGCAACGACATAGGACAAAAATTAGAGGCTCTAAAATATGGCAGAGGTAACTAATCTTCATGTTTTATCTGGTCCACTTGCTGTTAAACATAATCTATGACTATCTTTTCTCTACTGAATACCTGTAAAGTACTTAATTTTCAACACATACAACATGGGCCAATACTCCCACATTGGCATACGCATCATAGCTAAAATCAAGATTTCGTGGTGTTTATTTTTTCCTTCATTTTATTTGCTAGTTTTTATGGTATATGCAACCCCCTTTTTCGCCCACACTGCTCATTATGTAAGTTATAAAGTGTCTTGATGAAATAAGGGAACAAAGTAATGAATGAACTTGTCGATAAATCAAACTAGCCGGTAGGAAGCCTAAATGCCTGAACTTTTGTTTACTTTATAAAAGTATAATGGACCAAGGAAGCACTATTTCTCTTCTTTGGTGTTGAATAGGTGAGTCAAGTTAGAACATTAACTATAGACATAATGCAAAGAGACATAAAGTGAAGCTGTAGCTCATGGTTAGCTATCATTACTAACTATAAAAAGAATATAAATAGGTTTTTTTATAATTTTAAGAGATGAAAGATTTAATAAATCCTCATTGTACAAAATATTATATTTAAGTGAACTCGCTCACCAATTTGCTCAAGCACACCACTAGTTAAAATTTTGGATGTGTAGTACTTCCTGTAATTAAAATATTAGAATGGCAGTAGTGGTACAGTATTTTTGCTGACTATTATGAACACTATACTGGAGTCAAAATGAAGTTTTTACATATTATATTGAGTCCTATGCGCAGGTATAAGGCGTCAGTTTTATTTTGGTTTTCTAGCACTTTAACTATGTGCGTTACCGTAGTTTGTAACTCACACTTGAGGGATGAAAAATGGTACTGCTTAAAAGTTTTTATATTGGTTCTAGTCATTGAAGTTATAGCTGTTTCGATTGATGTCACCACTAATGAAAATTAGGCTATCAACTTTTCGCACATTTTTCAATTGTCAGTAGTCAGTAGATTAGGAGCGCGTATTCTCTTTAGTTAGTATTTTACATCTGCGGTATATAGCCAATTTTATTGTACTGGCCGACTGATGATACAATAGCACCAATGAGCAATAACACCAATGAGTATAGTTTTTATGCCTAGAAATACGATGCCACAATGTAAAGGGGAAGGATTACTAAAAGCTTTTAGCAAATTTTCTTTAATAGACCTCACCTTGTGAATCAACTAGTGGCAAAGCTATCATTAATGCCATATAATTATTAGTAATACCTATATTGATGCAATTGGCTATCTTATTTTCAATAAAACTGTGGTGCTGGGCACCTTCTTTGAGCAGGTAAAAGGTTATCGACGAAGAATGCTCACTCCAGTGAGGTGCTAATACGAAGGTAGTTGACTGCTATGAGGCTGAGAACACTTGGCAGTTAGACTTGAGTTATTCACTTCCTGCAGTGAAAAAAATAATCGCATAGAACTAGTTAATTATTTGCTTGTCAACATATTTTGCATACCGTATAGCGCTTTTTATTGGCGGGAGTTTAATTTGGCGGTCTGGTAAAGTGTACGATTTGGCGGGGATAAAATTTGGCGGTGAATGTTCTGATGGCGGAAATCTTCCAGATAGCTAGCTGTGTC
>WLWI01005835.1_pt1 | contig 10234 bp, 11 predicted proteins | sample 6701501 | NCBI WGS metagenome assembly WLWI01 (sample SAMN12718690, study PRJNA515312) | sponge metagenome | isolation source: marine sponge | host: Mycale hentscheli | place: New Zealand: South Island, Marlborough, Capsize Point | collected 2014-11-01
AGCACAAATACAGCCTAGCCAACAAAACGAACCACCTCCTAAATCAATCTTGCAGGGTCACCAAGGACAACTTTCCACAAAGGTCGAAGGTGACAGCTAGCAACAAGAGCGCGCGCAAAGACATCGCTTGAGGTCAAAGGTGAGGGTCAGCCGTTCTGCACATAACGTCTTTCGTTTTTTTGTCTAGACCTTATCGGACTTCAGCCGCCGACAATGAATTATTCATAATTATGAGGTTGGCACAATATTTGAGGTTTTTTATTTGTTCCACTAGACTAGAACGAATCGAGTAATGGCAGTTGACTAGACTTTCTTTCCCAGAGTAGCAGTTAGGTAATGGGTCTCGTTTGCTAGACTAAATTCAAGCAGAGTAGAATAGGGTTTCATTTTGGAGTTTTTACCCTGACACCAGTGGGAACTCTGGGTAGCCACTCTGATAGAGTATTTTTCAGTTAAAATTCTTATAGCTACATACCATGATCCAAGTTTAAGACAGATTTCTTATTTAGTGACTTCTTTTTCACTCATTTACAACTCCAGTGAAGAATTTGTAAGAAGTCTAATAATTTAATGATTATAGTTTCTATTCTAGTGGGCCATCCTCTACAGTGACCTCTTCCCAGTACATTTAAGAGTACATTGTAGCCAGAGGTATGTATTTATGTGTGCATGCAGGTACGTATGTCTGTGAGTATGTATATAGGTGTATATGTTATTATTTATTTATGTATGTATGTATGTATGTATGTCAGAATGCATGCATACATAAGGTATGTACTAGGAAGGACACAATTTATGGGAGAAAAGAAACCACAACATAGAGTATGAGATCAACTGGGCACAACCAAACTAAGTCATGCATGCAAGAGTGCAATCCAAGTCAGTACTGTGCCCCACTCTCACAAATGTATACATGCACACACACACACGTCCTTTGTTCACCACTACTAATAATTGATCAAGTGGCACTTTAAGAGGGTGGCATTGTTGTCATTGCATAGTATTAACTACATTAGCTGGTAGTCTTTGCATTTGTGCACAGCAAGGCCACCTCTATTTTCTGAACCATCTCCCACACTTGTTGCATTGGAGGGCTCCCTTCTGTTCATAAAAACCAAATATGCCACGTCAACGACTTTAATTGCCGCCTTTATGCACTTTGATGGTCGTTGTCCTGAGAGGGATGCAAGGTGCTCTGCAGGGGTATGAGCGTGATGTGCACCAATTGACGCCACCAAGTGACAACCTGTACTCATTGTATGCAAAACAGACTTGCAATCGGCTTTAGCCAATGATTTCCACACAGGGAAAGTAGATGACTACCCAGGGGTCACCATGTGGGGCGCTGACTGAGTGCAACACATCCCACGGCTACACACACACATCCAAACCAAACACATGCAAACACAATCCCATTTTTTAATTAGGGAAGTATGGTAGAATATATTTGTGGTTCCTGGGGATGAAGAAATCCTTCTAGAATGCACTTATCTTGCTACCATGGGAACAATTCAAGGAATAGTGCTGGTCAGGAAACATAATTACAACAACAACCCTGATCTTCAAAATAGAGCCGGTCAGGATATTGCAACATTTCATATTATATTCAGGGCACTTAGCATAAGTAAGTCGCAAATATCTGGATCTTGCCTCAGTTTCTCAGCATACATATGTATGTGTAATTGGCAAGTGTCCAATGCAATCACTAATTCTAATTACCACAGTTGATTGTGCTAAAAGTTTGTGCTAGGAGACCATCTTTCCCAGCGTCTCTCAGTGGCTGTGCAGTGAGGGAGTGAACTGTGCTTGTCTTGGGAACAATCACCACCGAATCCTTTTCTCAATGGTTTATTTTCATATTATTATTACTTATTTATTATTTTATTTACTTACTTATTCATTTGGTTGTTGGCTTTTTTTTACCTATTATTATTAATTTATTTATTTATTTGAATTCTACGATCTTTTGCCTTGCCAGCACTTTTATTATTATTATTATTTTTCTTCTTGCATTGTTTGGTTATTTTATAGTTTATTTATTTGAAAAATAATAATAATTGTTTCTTATTATTACTATTTCTATTATTATTATTATTATTATTATTATTATTATTATTATTATTATACTACAACTATTATTATTATCATCATCATAAGTATGTATTTGCATCATTTTATGATATAAAAGTGTCTAAACATACATCCATAAATAATAATAAAAAATAAACCTTATTGTTGATAATCTTAGCTACCTTATGACCAGGCTACAGCAAACCAGGTAGGCTAGATCAATAACTTAGGCCACAAACCAAGCCAAGCAAGTACCAGGCTGGGGTGACCGTATCTTATCAAGTAAACAGTCTAACCATGCTTGAATAGTGAGTGCAACCTCTACAGTTGCTACTTCCCACAACCCAGTAATACCAGGTGGCTGGGCTGCCTACCTATCCAAGAAGTCTGATTACTACAGTGTATGTATATAGGTGCTCAAAATAAACTGGAAAAGCTCAGTGAACATTCTTTCTGATTCTTGGTGTTGTTCTCTGAATGGTAATTTAGTGCAGGTATAATTTTAATGATAATAATAGCAAATTTTCTCCTTTTTTTTTTTACAGCAGGGAGAATGACTGAATAATTTACTAGTAATACTGGCTACTGTTTATGGGACACGACTTATAAAGGAAAAGTTCTTTATTATAATTATTAAAGAGATACAAAACTTGCAACTCAGCTACTACATGGAAAACTTAGTTACTACAACCATCATCCCAACCACACCTAGCCTAGTGGTGCATGGAGCTAATTACTAACAACCCCCCCCCCCCCCCCCCCACCCCACCCCCAAAGCAGCAACATACATTCACACACAAACACACTTTAACCTCATGAATAGACTCTGATACTGCTTAGCCATGCTTTGTACTGTACTGTACTTTGTTTGAGTGATTACAATATTAGCATCTACATCAGGTGTTATGATGTGTGACAAACACATGGAGATTATTGTCAACATTAGTTTCAATTAAAACATTTCCATTCTCAGAGTTTACATTGGGTTCATCACTTGCAGGGTCAACTTCATCCAGGATCATTTGCTGACTCTCTTCAAATTTGGTGATTATACTTTCTTCAGAATCTCGAACAGCATGCATTTTCTTCCTCCCTTTGAGAATATACTGTGTAGCCATTTGTTTACATGAATTTATGAAGCAGTAACACCTCAAGTAGTACAAAACTTTCACTCTCTCTTTCCAAGGCATCAAATAAAGTTTTTCTATATCCTCTAATGGTACTCCCTGCAATAAATGGTAAACATGTTACATATATAGCTATATATATAATGATGTGCTTGAGCACAAATGGCGAGCGAGCCTACAACTACACTATTGTTAAATGATTGATAATAACGTCTAACACTCAAGCTACTAAAAAAAGGTCAAGTTTTTTTAAATCATGTATACGGTAAAGGGTTTTAATGCCATTGTAACCACTTGCCGCAACTGTTTGAATTGAAAAAAACAAACAAACAAACAAACAAAACAAGTCGCGTCATTTAAACGTTTTCTTTGTGATATTCTTGTAGCTATACCGCACAATACTTTCACACAACTGGACATACTTAAGCAAGACTTACATTCGTGGTTAATCTAGTGAGCCAAGCATTTTCAAGTAAATACTGTTGCGTAGGGCTTATAACTATGACAAATAGCGTATTAACTTACCACCGCCACTAACTCAAATAGAATTGGAAGTCCGGTAAGTTTATAAGTTTTAACTGTACCACAAGAATTCAAAGTAATATACAATTCAATTTCTAGGGTGATACGGTAATGATTGATAACCCAGAGGAATCTGTTTAGTGAAGTTTGGGATGGGGTCAACTCCCGAACTAACACAAAAATGCCAGGGTCAAAGTTAAAAAATGACATATGTACGTCCACACACATAATATAAACAAATATCCCCGATTCTCAATTTGACTCGCCTGCCAATACTTACTGCATGAGTCAGTACGATGTGGGGAGATTTTTCAAAAGCATGTGTAAATATTTTCATGAGCCAAAGGTGAGTGAAAATACAAGCGTGCATGAGAGTGAAATGCCACCCAAATATCGTACACCGAGTGTAATAAATTGTTTATTGTACATTAGATATTTTCCAAAACTGTACAACAGTTGAGCTTCAAAGCCTCGTCGTTCAGAGGTAAATACATCTAAAATACTGTTGTCCAGAATTACTTACTACTTGTTATAAGTACATTATTGGCCAAGTTATTCAGCAGTGTTTATCTAGTCTACAACTTGCACTTTATACATTTTAGGAACGATTTATTATCTGAAATCTGTAAAATCATTATGTTTCAATAAATAGTGTGTGTGTGTGTGTGTGTGTGTGTGTGTGTGTGTGTGTGTGTGTGTGTGTGTGCTACGAATCTGAGAAAGTGATCACTTATTGTCACTTACTTGTAAATAACACAACACATTAAACTAATTATAACTTTTACCACATGCAGTTTTATTGCAGATAGTCAAACTTACTTTAGTCTCTGGCATGCCAAACAATACTACCACAAATAATATTATCACATTGGCCGCAAAGACAAACAAAGTCCCTGAAATCTGAAGGGGAGTGCTGATAAGTACAGGTCCTATCTGGTTCGAAACAATAATTCCAATCCAAAATGCAGTGGTGCATATAGAAGTCACAATGCCTGAAATAATAACATGAAATAACAGTATTGAACACTTTACTCTTGTGTGGAAGTAGATGACCACGCAACCTGAGCACCAGTTGCATTAAACCAGAGGACAAGGCAATTGGAATGCTTCAAATGTATTAATCCAAAAAAAGTCAAGCAGGAGTGTTTGCACTTAGACCTTACAACAATGTGGTTACATGAGTTACAATAGTGACATATGAATGGGTTATTATGCACATAAACACACCATTAGCAATACTGAAGTGCTTTAACATGCAGTACCTACAACAACACACCAAGGAACACGTATTTTAACCCTTTCACCAGCAATGCTATATGGCGCTCTACGTACAATTGGCAATTCTCCATTTTAAAACACTATTATCGCAATCTACTCTTACGCTACACATTGGTCTGGTGTCGTTTCTGGTAATAAAAAAAATTGAAAAGGGAGAACTTGTTGTTTTCTGTTTCTGCTGCTGTTGTTTCATTCCATAAGGAATGGCTTCAGGAACACTTAACTGTTGAGCATCTGTCTGCCTGAAATTTTTTTTATAGTACAAGGTTCAGAAGCTCCAAATCCATCAAATAGAAGACATTTTTACATTAATATTGTTAGCATTATCAACCAGTAATTACTCTCCTCATTAGCTGTACAGTTATCTCAGTTGAATATAGCCTTAATTAGCACGCAGCAAGTTTCTAATAAGGGAAAGTACATATCTACATGCGGGCAACATTTAATAGGGAAAATACCATTTAGCATATCATAATGACGAATTCAACGCGGGTGAGGATTGAATGACAATCCGGTGATGAAACGGAAGAAATTAATGACAGCAAAATAAAATGGTGACAATGTATTAGAGCCTAATGCATTAGAGTCTACGGGAGAAGTCTGGTTTGAAGTTTCTGAGGAACTTTGTGGTGTTGTGATTGCATTAACCTATATTTTAATGACAAGTAATTTTTAACTACAGTTTGGTGAGACAAAATTGATCCTATCATAGTGTTTCAAACAGTTTACTCTTTAAGCTGGAAGCACTCACTGTATTTAGTCCAAACCTACAGCAGCTCTGAGACCGTCAGAAATTGAGCTTCCGTTTGTACTGCTAATGGAAAGTCTTGAGATCTTATCTCTTCTCTGTGAGGACTAATACACCTATTTTTGCATCACAGCTAATATTTCTGTCCTAAGCTGCTTTAAAAATTCATCTCTTGCTAAAAGTCTAATAGAAAAGAAATTAAAAAAAAATATCATGTTACCCAGCTGGTGGCCATTATGACAGTGAAAGGATTAACGTAATCATGCCAGTAAAAGATACACTTTAACTAATACATTAATTCAAAATACGTCAATAAGTACAAAACGCATCATATACATCATACAGATTGATAGTAAGTATCCCTTACCTCTTGCCGGAAGCGGGAAAAGTTCACCCATCAAAATTAATGGAATATTGCTGAGAACAAAAACTATAATAAATTAACCCACCCACACCACATACATAGTGATCGGGCACACCTTACCTACTGGATCCATTGAAACCAATCACATAAACAGAGACCAAAACCAAGCAAACATATCCCAGGACTACTGACTCTTTACTTGAATTGCTTATATTGTCTAAGTCAAACAATATGATGAAAATAGATGATGCACTAAGTCCAAAAAACATAACAGCAAGTCCAACCAAAAACACAGTCTTTCTTCCAAACTACAACAAAAAGTATTTCAATGAATAATTGCAAGGCAAGAGGAGACAGAGCTAGGGGAGGGAATAAAGGAAGATGACAGAACAATGACATTTTTAAATAAAGCATTTGCTAGTACTGCTCTTCTAGCAAAGATTTGTAACTCAGGACATAATTTCAAAATCATTCTGACTGATTAAACTAAAGGTCTTATAGATGAACAACCATGACTAACAATGGCTGCACAAGGATAAACTAGTTCAATTAATACTCACCTTATCAATGAATAAAACTGTAGCGATCATTACCAGCAGACCAGCAGCTGCAAATGAGAGGGAAGCTGTAAATCCTGGGAGACCAATTCTGCAGAATATGGTCACTGAAAAATACCTACCAGTAAAAATAATTAATAGGTAATACTGTGACATCACAGTGGGTGACATTTTCAGTCCAGGCATGCATGTACATATTATTGGTGAGCAACAAATCAAGAGACTCAGGAATATTTGTTTGTATATATATTTGGACATACACATGTCATTTTTGTACTTTGACCCTTACACCTTTGTGTTAGCTCTGTGGTCGACCCTGTCCCTAACTTCACTAATCAGAATTCTCATGATTCATCCAAATCATCACAAAACAACAACAACAAAAACAACAACAAAAACAACAACAAAAAAACAAAAACAAAAAAAAACAAAAAAACTGGACACCACTAGTGTGTGTGTGTGTGTATGTATGTGTGTGTGTGTGCATACACATATGTATGTATGCGTGTATGTATGTAAGTGTGTGTATGCATACATGTGTGTATGTATGTGTGTGTATGTATGTGTTTATGTGTGTGTATGCATGTATGTATGTGTGTGTATGTATGTATGTGTGTATGTATGTGTGTATACATGTATGTGTGTATATATATGTATGTATGTGTGTATGTATGTATGCATGTGTGTATGTATGTATGTGTGTATGTATGTATATTATAAACAATATATTCTAAATAAACCCTCCTTTTATCAGTGTATTTCCCTCTGTAGTATTTGTACACCTAATTGGTCAGGCACTTGAAAAAAAGCTGTCCCCCCTCCCCCCCACCTACCTTGCATACACTTACATATACAGTATTGAAATCTTAATTGAATTACATTAGAATAGGTATTTCACTAACCAACTAATGCAGCTGTAACCTCCTTAGTCCCTCCCTCCCCAAACCACAGTCAGAAGGTCATTAAGAAGCATTTAGTTGTATTTGTAGAACTTACCCAACAAAAGTCCCACCTGTGAGTCTGGCAATGAAAATCAAACTATAGCCCAGCAATACCCTGCAACACACAACAAATTATGTGTAATGGAAGAAAATTAAAAAAACAATTAAAAAAAATAGAGAACACAGTAACAAGACTTAGTGCTGAGGTAGACATAAGTTATGAAAAAATAATTTGCGTACAGATATTATTTATAGAAAAAGAAATATGCTAATCTTAAACTACATACAAACTTGTGAGGGTAAAAATTCAGTAGTACGTTGAGGAAATAAAATTTGTATGAGTAGTAGCACGGGTAACTTGCTATTCGGTAGGGATTAATAGCATGAATGCGATTGAAATAGTACGAGGATTGTTTTTCGAATGCTATTGATCCCTAATAGCACAGGTTACCCGTGCTATCACTCGCTAATAGTAGGCCAGCTTTAAAAAAAAAAAAATTTGCACTGTAGCTACACTGTGTCTTCACTCATTATCTCTGTATTTCAGGATTAGCTTCCTCTGGAACTTTGTTTCCAACCTATGGCTTCTCCTAATCTGTTGAAAATTTTTGTCTAATACGAGTAGAGCTTCTGCGCTAAAGAATGACACTGTCTCCAACTAGAAACTACTTGAAACGTACGTTTCCAAGGCTAAAGCTGCACGCACGTACACTTACCCACACTATTTCACTTAGCTACCGTACTATTTCACTTAGTTTCTGTGCTATTTCACTTTCCCCATGCCATTTCAATTAAACAGGAATTTTTCCCATACATTTTTAATGGACAAATTACTATGTGCCGTACTATTAATTTTGTAATAGTACGGCGTGTAAGTTGCCCATTCAAAAATGTATGGGAAAAATCACTGTTCAATTGAAATGGCATGGGGAAAGTGAAATAGCACAGAAACTAAGTGAAATACCTTGGTAACTAAGTGAAATAGTGTGGGTAAGTGTGCACGCGTGCAACATTAACCTTGGAAACATACAGTTAGAGTAGTGTCTAGTTGGAGACAATATCATTCTTTACCACAGTAACTTGATGTAAATACTAAGCATATATAGCTGTGTATAAGCCTGTACATTTCTCACCCTCTGTATGTAGCTTTCAACACACCAGCGAACAGGTAACAACTATTACATATCTTATTGGCCATAGTATCTTGATGCAAATACTTTTTGTTTTACCTTTGAAACACTTTCCATTGAGTGATAAATTTTATCAACTCCAGAAAAGACTTTTTATTTAGTGTCTGCTCCTTGATGCTCAGCATTGTGTTGTCAATTTCTTCTTTATCATTGTATACATATTGAAGAACCTTCCTTGCTTGTACTTCCTTTCCATGTTTAATGAGCCACCTGGAATATTCAACAGGACATTCAATCAATATTGCTAACATTATGATGAACTTGATTAGCACTACCACAACATGATGTCAAAAAAAATGGCTGGCATTTTTTGAAAAAGAGATGAAATGTTTATCACAGGGTGAATTTGCAAAATGCTTTAATCATCAAAGGCACAATTCTTTCTCAACTAAAACAATTATTTTTGCTTTGTTAGTATGTTTGTGGCGAGTCAGCGAACTTTGAACTTTCATTACATTACATCATTATCAATTTCCACGCGTGGTGTGCGTCATGTAGAATTATTACAATTTTCTGATAACAAAGTCAGTTCTAGTTGGTGTAGCTTAGTTAGTTAGTTGTGGGTGCTAGCTGCTCGCTACAAGTTACACAACATGTTAATAAGCCACAAAAAAAATTCTAGCTTCTGTGAGAACAATAGAAACAAACAAAGTTACATGATTATGTCCTTGCCACCCCAGGCTGGTGGTTAAAAAAGCTTTGGCCTCATATTAAAGATATGATGCAATGTTCATAATGATTGAAATGAAGTTGCACACTACATGTCATGGCATATGTTGTGCACTCATATCTAAGAGGCACAGCCTAATCACTCAGCTAGTTGGAGGCACCATTCTATGAGATTACAAATAGACAAGGCAGAACAATAAGTGCTTATACTTGTCATACACATAGCTATGCTCTAAATATTCAAACATTTAAATATTCCATATGTACAAGGACTTTGCCATCATGTGTGCCGGTTTCTATAGGATGTGTTAAATGTGGTGATTACTGTTCAACATGTTTGTATGTTTGTTTCAGGCTTAGTTTAGTATACAATATATAATCTCACTGTCATTGTTTGTTGGTTCTGTATTCAGTCCTGCTTTGTGCATGACTTTGTATGAACATTGTAAATAAAATCTAAGAGGCTATACGCAGAGTGTGTACCTGGGTGGCAGAGAGACAACTACCAACAGGACGGGAGTAGACTACGCAGAGTGTGTACCTGGTGGCAGAGAGACAACTACCAACAGGACGGGAGTAGACTACGCAGAGTGTGTACCTGGTGGCAGAGAGACAACTACCAACAGGACGGGAGTAGACTAGCAGAGTGTGTACCTGGTGGCAGAGAGACAACTACCAACAGGAGACTACGCAGAGTGTGTACCTGGTGGCAGAGAGACAACTACCAACAGGAGACTACGCAGAGTGTGTACCTGGTGGCAGAGAGAC
>WLWI01005838.1_pt1 | contig 10232 bp, 4 predicted proteins | sample 6701501 | NCBI WGS metagenome assembly WLWI01 (sample SAMN12718690, study PRJNA515312) | sponge metagenome | isolation source: marine sponge | host: Mycale hentscheli | place: New Zealand: South Island, Marlborough, Capsize Point | collected 2014-11-01
ACCCACAAAGCTATGGCGGCGTTGGAACGGCGATGGGTCCGGTGTCCGGCCTTACCCAAGTGGTTTGTCCACATGGAACCCACGCCGACTTGATGCGGAGTGCTTATTTTTCTGGAAACGCCTTACCAAAAGCGGGCCATTGGCAGCATTTTCAACCAATTCACCCAGTCCCGGCGCAAGGCGCTGCTAGTCATGGCCACGGGTACAGGCAAGACGCGCACCGCCATTGCCCTGGTAGATGTGCTACAGCGGGCCGGCTGGGTGAAGCGGGCCTTGTTCTTGGCCGACCGGATCTCCCTGGTCAATCAAGCGGCCAACGCCTTCAAAGCCCACCTGCCCGATTCAAGCCCCGTCAACCTGGTCAGCGAAAGGGATACCGAAGGACGGGTCTATGTCTGCACTTACCCCACCTTGATGGGGCTAATCGACGAGACCGACGGTATCCAGGCCCGCTTTGGCGTTGGCCACTTCGATCTTATCGTCATCGACGAAGCCCACCGATCTGTCTACCAGAAGTATCAGGCGATTTTCCATTACTTCGACGCCCTTCTGGTCGGCCTGACAGCTACACCCCGCGAGCAGGTGGACAAAAACACCTACGACCTATTCGATCTGGAGCCAGGCGTGCCGACCGACGCCTACGAGTTGGAAACGGCGGTTGCCGACGGCTTTTTAGTGCCCCCCCGCGTCGAGCAGGTAGACCTGCGCTTTCCCCGAGAAGGCATCGACTACGATTCGCTCACGGACGAAGAGAAGGAGCAATGGGAAAGCCTGGACTGGGGCGACGAGGCCGACGAGCGCGGCTTGCCCGACCGTGTAAATGCCACCGCCATCAATAGCTGGCTATTCAACAAGGATACTGTGGACAAGGTGCTCCAGCACCTGATGGAATACGGCCACAAAGTCGAGGGCGGCGACCGGCTAGGCAAAACCATCGTCTTTGCCCGCAACCACGCCCACGCCCAATTCATTGAGGAACGGTTCAATTACCACTACCCGGAATACGCCGGTCATTTCGCCCGCATCATCGACAACTACGCCAAATATCCTCAGAGCCTGCTCGACGATTTCTCGCAGAAAGACAAAGCACCTCATATCGCCCTTTCGGTAGATATGCTCGACACTGGTATCGATGTCCCCGAGGTGGTCAATCTGGTTTTTTTCAAGCCGGTGTATTCCAAGATCAAGTTCTGGCAGATGATCGGTCGGGGTACACGTCTATGCCCCGATCTCTTCGGCCCAGAAGACGACAAGGCCGATTTCCGCGTCTTCGACTTCTGCTTCAACTTTGACTTCTTCCGCGAGAATCCCCAAGGCATTGAGCCCAGCGGCAGTGCTTCGTTGGGCGCCCGACTGTTCCGTGCCCGAGTACAGCTCCTGAGCCACCTGCAGATCACCCCAGAGTTGGAGGAGGAAACACTCAAGGACACGCTGACAGATGGCTTGCACGCCCAGGTAGCGGCCATGAACCGCGACAACTTCATTGTGCGGATGCACCTGGATGCGGTCGAGCGCTTCCAGGAACGCCCCGTTTGGGACGATCTCGACGATACTGACCGCGATGTACTGCAAGCCAGGGTCGCGGATTTACCCAGCCAAATCGAGCCCGACGATATCGAATCACGCCTATTCGATTTGAAGGTCCTGCGGATGCAATTGGCATTGGCGGTGGATAACAAGGCCGCCTTTGACCGCCACCGCCAGCGGGTCGTGGAGCTTGCCCAGTTCCTGGAAGACAAGACAGCCATCCCAGCGGTCGCCGCACAGTTGACGTATATCGCCAGCCTGCAGGAAAGCACTTTCTGGGACGGCATAAATCTAGCCGGGTTAGAAGAGTTGCGTGTACGACTCCGGGATTTAATGCCCTTCATCGACAAAACAAAGCGGCGGATCGTCTATACTGACTTCAAGGACGAGGTATTGGGCGTGAGAGAGGAAGAGGTCGTCTTCATGCCAAAGATGACCGGTGTCCAATACGAAAAGAAGATCAGAGACTACCTGCGCAACCACCGTGACCATATCACCATTCACCGCCTGCGCACCAACCAGCCACTCACGGAAACCGATCTGCTAGCGCTAGAAAAAACGCTGGTGGAAATAGGCGAAGACGAGGGCGAAACTCTGCTCTCCGGCTTGCGGGCGAGGACCCAGGCCCCTTCTCTTGCTCATTTCGTCCGCAGTCTGGTCGGCATGGACCGGGCCACCGCCCAGGCCGCCTTTGGCCGTTTTTTGCAAGATAGCAGCCTCGACAATTCGCAGATCCGCTTCATCGAGATGGTGATCGAGCAACTAACGGCGCGGGGTGTGATGGAAGCTACGGCCCTTTACGAGGCGCCTTTTACCGGTCTGCACGCCGGTGGACCAGACCAACTATTTGCGGGGAAGGACATTATTATTGCCGGAATTTTCGAGACCTTGAAAGCCCTGCAGCCGCCGGCACCAGCCAGCGCGGGCTAATACCAAATCCGACGATCGACATCATAGGCAAGGTTGCAATTTACCGTTCTATGCACGCTTTAGCTTTAGGTTAAATCAATCCAGCTCCAACGGCCTCTTCACTCGCTCGAATTCCCTGTTGTATTGATCGAGATTGGGAATATTGAGAATTACCGTGACGTCAAACTACCAATTGCTCGGGATCATTCTCCTCGACCAACGCAATTCCATCCATAATTCTGTCACCCAAGGGTCCTAATTCCGTAATTATATCACCTGCGAATTGAGAGAATTGACGAATACTGGAATCCCTTTCACCCTGGCAGCGTCATACTCAATATTGTTGACAGACTTCATTGATCTATCGTCTACAGCCCCATAGCCGCCACCAATAATCAAGACCAAGGCATCCACTTCGAGCGCAACACGTCGACGGCAGTTCTCTATCGTATCAGCGTCAGGATCGGCCGGGATCAAGTTGTGTTCAGAAAATAGGGCTGCATATCCATGGGTTGAAAGGAAGTCACTCAGACCACTCTGGACCTCCTTCAGGTCGTAGAAGGCGGAAATTACCATCACGGTAGGCACGCCATTCGACGCTATTGACCGAATCATTTCTGCCATCCTATTCTGTTAAACCGCCCAACACCACATTTTCTTCCTCAGCTCTAGCTGCCCCACGCTCAAGGAGCCAATCAATCCCCTGCTGCATGCGCTCTTTGACGATGCGCCCAGTACGTTGGAAACCAAACAGTTTACCGGCTTCGCGAATGAGCGTATCGGTAGGAATACTTATATGTTGCGTTAGCAGATATAACACGGCGTTGGCCGCCTCGGCTACCGGAATATGCTCAGCAGACCTATTCGACTCGTCGCCGTCCCCAGGTACACGGAAAATCGTATACTGTTCGGGGACTTGCCCCTCCCCCCAAAGCGTATCCCCGGCCGCTGTCGCTTGTACCGTTACCCGATCAATTGGTATTAACGCCCTTATTCTCGCTTCTGTTTTAGCTCTGACAGAGGAAAAACCCCAGAATGCCGATACGCGCCGGGCTGTTAGCTCAAAAGTAATCGGTCCCTCATTTTGAACCACCTCGGCGATAGTCTGCTGGATTAGAGGCTCCGACCTGTAATCTCCGAAGTCCTGGACAGTACCGCGACTCGTATCAACGATAAACGGCTCATAGATCGGAAAAGAGGAAACCTGATTATCCGTTTCAGGCGATACAGTTTCCCGGCTATCGGTTTCTTCTACCTCGGGCGCGGCTGCAATGTGCTCAGATCGTATTTCGACTTCTACCTGAGGCTGTTTTGCTGGGGGACGGGTTTTGCCCCTCTTAGCCTCCTCAATAGCGACCTCCACCTTCTGTATCTCTTTTTCCGGGTTAGTCCACCAATCAGTAGACCAAATGCGCTGGATCTCCCAGCCCAAATCGCGCAGCACTGATTCGCGCAAACGATCTCGGTCTCGGGCTGTCTTAGCCCGATGATAATTGGCTCCATCGCATTCTATGCCCAATAAATAACGACCAGGCGCCTTGGGATCGACGACAGCCAAGTCCATCCGATAACCCGAGCACCCGACCTGCTTATGCACCTCCCAACCCTTAGCGACTAAAGCCTTATGGACCGCTTCTTCAAAGGGAGAATCGAAATTGGCGTCCGGGTCGTAGTGCGCCGTCTCGGCAATAGCCGATGGGCCTCGCTCGGCATACTCGAGAAAATTCTTGAGATCGCGGACACCCTGAGCCCTAGTGCGGGTCAGATCAATTTGGTCGGCGCGTAAAGTGGAGAAGACCAAAACCTCTCTGCGGGCCCTGGTAATAGCCACGTTTAGACGCCGCTCACCGCCATCCCTGTTCATGGGGCCAAAATTCATCGAAACTCGCCCCTGGGCATCGGGGCCATAGCAGATGGAGAAAAGAATCACATCGCGCTCATCCCCTTGCACATTCTCCAGATTTTTAATAAAAACCGGCTCGGTCGCCTCTTCGCCAAAGAAAGCATCTAGGCTCGGTTGTTTTAACCTGGCCTGATCGAGCAGATCTTCGATAAGGGTCTGTTGGGCCTGGCTGAAGGTAACAACACCAATTGTATATGCTTGCTGGTTGGGGTCTTGCAGCCGTTGCACAATCTCGCCCACCACCGCATCGGCCTCAGCCCGATTGGTACGCGACTTACCCTTGTCATACACACCTTCTTCGATATACCTCCATACCACCCCCATCCCTTTAGTATCGGGCGAAGGGAAGGTGAGAAGGCGGTTGTCGTAGTAATGGTAATTGCTGAAAGCGATCAAGCTTTCGTGGCGACTGCGGTAATGCCAGTTTAGAGACAACCAGGGAATTTGGGCGCCGATACAATCATCTAAAATACTCTCCAGGTCCTGGACCATATCCTCATCATCGTCGTCCTCGTCATCCGACCGCTGAAAAAAATTGGTCGGCGGCAATTGCTTGGGATCGCCGACTATGATGGCCTGCTTGCCGCGTGCCAATGCTCCCACCGAATCCCATACCGGTATCTGCGACGCCTCGTCAAAAACCACCAAGTCAAAGGGTGGGTAATTAGCATCCAGATATTGGGCTACAGACATCGGGCTCATGAGCAGACACGGCTTTAACCGGGGCAGAATATTGGGAATCTTCTGTAATAGCTGCCGCACAGGTAGGTGGCGTCGTTTCTTGCCGATCTCGCGTTTTAGAATCCCCATTTCGGAATTTGGTATTGTATCGCGACCCGAAGCGGGCACTCTTTCAGCAAGACGGGCTTGAATGAGTTTACTGGTAAGGTCGCCATACGTCTCATCCAGATTGCGAAATTGTTCAATTTTGCGCTCGTGCTCCGGACTAAAAAAGTCGGCCAGAACGGGCTCGTTGTCGACAACGGCGTTAAGCCACCATTGGGCGTAGCTTCGGTCAAAAACCTGACTTAGATCCGGACTCTGGACATAACCATTTTCGTATGCCTCAATCAAGGGCTTCAGATTTGCCTGTACGGCCTCACCCCTAGTCCGCTGCCAGGCGCACCACTCCCGCAATAAGGGCATTTCTCTTTTCCACCCCTGCACACTTGCTGACATCCGCCCCAAGGCATCGTCTGCTTCTTCAGTGCCCCAATTTTGCGTTTCATCCAGACTTAATAGTTGCGCTAATTCATCGCGCGCTTGCATCAGTCGCCCGAAAGCCACTCGGTATTTGCCCAATTCCCTGCCCACAGCGGCATTGGGGCCCAGCAATTCGCGTCCTTCTGTCGCCAACCGCCCCCAGTGTTCTCGCAAGTGGCTGAGTTTTTCCAGATTATCCCCGGCTGCTTGGGCGGCCAAGGCCCGGAAGGTATCCGCCCAGATGGTGCCAATCTCCAGTTGCTCCCAATCAGCGTTCCCAGCGATCCAATAACTACCCAGCAACTGACCAGCTTCGCTGTCTATTGCTTTAAGGCTCTTTTCCAGGTCGCGCAGCTCAATTCCATGCTCCAGGACAACCGGCAATTCATCTTTGTCCAGTACGCTACCCCCTTTAGAAGCATCTTGTAGAGCCTGCATCACTGGTCGTAGACGCCACCAGGAAAGCGGCCACCAGGTCTGCACAGCCTGAGCTTGGCTCTGTCTCAGGTGATCTAGGTTTAAGGTTATGATGCGTTCGCTAAAACGACGGTACAATTCGTCGCGAAGTGCATCCCGCCGACGCCCTTGTACGATCCACACGTCCACTCTGGCCTTTACACTACCCCAGTCGGACCCAGTCAATAGACCTTGCGCTACGCCTGGGGCATCAATCATTAACTCGGCCACTTTATCCAACACGCCCAAAACAGAAAGACTCCAACCGCCTTCCCCCATTTCCAGTCGTTGGCTCACAGCCAGTGCAGGCTGTTGTAATTCTTGTATGGCTTGTTCACAATGTTCGACGGCAGAGGCTACTTCGTCTTGCCACCCCGGAGTCCATTCGCTCCGACGTGTCCCTATCCATGGATGGACCTTGAGATCGCCACAAGCGGCCCCTGCCGTTGCAGTCCGCTCAACCAATACCCGTATTTCAGCTAACTGGTCGGCAGTAAAGGCATCGGGGGTATCCCATTGCAAAGCCACCGGCTGGACATCGCGCAAGCCAATAAGATAGGATGTGGCTTGAAATACTGTTTCACCTGTAGAGCGACGTCTATGCAGAGCCCTAACGTACGTATTGAGTTCTGCACGCAAATTTTCCAGTTGGCTCGCTTGTCGCTCCCATTCTTCTGTAGAATACACATCGGATTGAACAAGAGACTCTTCCAGTTGGCCGACAACTTCGCGTTTATGACTTTTGTTGGAGTGGAGTTCGAGGCAAAAACGCCCTAAGCCTACATTTTCCAACCTTCTGTAGACCACGTTCAAAGCGGCCATTTTCTCTGAAACAAAAAGCACAGTCTTGCCTTCGGAAAGACAATGCGCAATGAGGTTGGTAATGGTTTGGGACTTGCCTGTGCCCGGAGGGCCCTCCAATACAAAACTCTGCCCTTCGGCAGCAGCGAATACTGCCGCCAGTTGGGAAGAATCTGCTGATAGTGGGCAAAAACTTTTGGTAGGGGGCCTTTCCTCGTCTAATCGGTCTGCTTTGGGGAAATCCCCTGTTGATTCAAAAGGTTGTTCCGGCCGGTTGACTAAATGGTCGACAACAGCATTTTTCAGCAAATCTTCGGCGCGTTCAGACAGATCGCGCCACATGAGGAATTTGGTGAAAGAGAAAAATCCTATCTGCGCTATATCGGCGACATCCCAACGATCAATATCGAGCACTGCCTGCCTGAAAGTGCGCAAAATCAAAGGCACGTCGATACCTGCTTCGTCCTCGGGAAGCGGGTCGACACCCGGCACATTTACCTGCCAATCCTGCTTCAACATCTCAAGCAATGTGACATTGACGCGAATATCTTCTTCGCTCCATGCCAATTGGAAACCCCCTTGAATCGATTTCCGTCGGACCTCAAGAGGCAGCAATAAAATAGGGGCCAATCGTTGCTGCTCACTCGTTTCGTTTTCATACCAGGACAGGAATCCTATAGCCAGATACAGAGCACTCGCCCCGCCTTCTTCCTGACGCAGGCGAGCGTCTCGATAAACTTCGATCAGCCTTCTATCGAGCTCTGCAGGCGCCAGATCGGCATAAAGTCGCTTCGCCTTAAGTTCCTCACCCAACACTTGGGCCAGCGCCTCAAACCCCGTACGCCGACGGTGGGCGTCCATATCGCGGGGATCACCCGGACCCAAATCTTGGGGTCTGGCCCCAACCTGCAAGGCATGGCCATTGGCCAGTGCATCTTCGAGTTCCGCCAGGCTGTGGCAGAGTAACGGGATGGTCTTCTTGGTATCTTTGAAATTGAGCAGGTTATTGCGCAGAGAAAGATCGAGCAATCGCCGTCGCCAACGGTCAAGTCGCGTGGTTGGCGTTTCTGGACCTATAGGCGTTATCCCCTCTTCCAGTGTTGATTTAGCGGGCAATTCGGCAAGATCCGGCAAAATGGGCGGCGGCCCCGGTATTTCGGCAGACGAAGACTCACCAATTGCGGCTTCTTCAATTGCATCCTCCCCAAGATTTTTGCCCTGTTCTGGCAAAGGGCGTATCCGGCCAATCCGGGCCCGGCAAATATCGATAAGACAGAGAAATTCGTTGGGGTCTTCGAGACAGCGAAGTGCTTGATCTTCAGCACCGACATAATCTACAGCTGGAGACTGTGTGACCAAGGTCGGATCAAAAACGCCTATTTCCCTTAAGTCTACTCTTTTGCGCAGCCGTAATAAATCGTCAATAGCGGGTTCGCCAAAACAGCCTTCGTATAACCAAAAGCCTGTAAAAGCATGGCCCTTTACTAATATCAACAAGGCATGCAGGCCTATCTGTTCCAAGCAGGACGCCGCCAAAACAGCCAAATCCAGGCAAGTCCCCATTTTCGCTTCGAGAATCTGGTCGGGCAGTCGTATGCGTTGCCCTTCTACCCCAAAACTGGCAGGCGGATTGATATACGTAAGTCCAACATCCTGTATGGCCGTATAGACTGCCGCAGCCGTGATATATACCCTTCGGGGATCGCCCGTCTGATAGCCCGACAGAGAGGTATCCCCAGTCCAGTTTCCTAGGATTTCGGCTGTTTTGCTTAATATTGGATTGAGGGATGGGTTGTTAGGCAGTACGAAAGAAGCCAGAATCTCGGGCAGGGACGAAATACCTGGCCACTCGTCTCGGGCCAATAACTCCACAGGCTCTATATGCTGCAACAGGCAATCTTGACCATGGGTGATGCTGAATTCAATAGTACCGCGCACCCGTTCGGTAAGTCCACCCAAAAAACCGGAGGACAAAGGCATATCAATCCCACCTATAGAGTAGGTTTCTCCCGGGTCTATTCGCTCCACCCGAGAGCTCCACCCCGAGCTAAAGGACGGATCGGCCTTTAGCCCGATCTGCAAATCTAGAAGTGATTCAGCAGAGGAATTACTTATTTTCAGGCCTTTTATGATAGGCACATCATTCTGCTGCATCGCATAATTGATGCTGTGGTCCAGTTCCCCCCACAGAGCGATAGTTGAGGTGCGGTGCTCTATTGTCCTATGCTTTTGTCGGGTGTCCTTTTGTTCCGCCTGACTCGAAGGGTCTATGCTCTGGTCGTTTTCGCTTTTTTCTTCAATACCGTCCGTAGAATCACTAATAGGGCTCATACGCCTCCCTTGGGAATAAACTTGAATGCCAGCTATAGCATTCACCGCTTTATTCTATGCTGCAAATTTTGCTCATACAGACACAATATATAACCCGTCTTGTTTTTTCAATCGTCTTGATTAGAGAGGTACTACAGTCCATGGAAACCCTACAAAACATAATCGACTGCCATTTCCATCTTTGGTCCGGGGACCGGCAGCGCTTCCCCTTTGTCCCGGAGCCGCGCTATACCCCCGACTATGCCAGCACCGCGGACCAATGGGACCACGATCGGGTCGATGCCGGTATTGCCCTGGGCATCGCCGTCTCGGGCGCCCCCTACGGCGACGATCCCAGCTTTCTCTACCACAGTCTCGAACTTGCGCCCCAAACCATGCGGGGCATTTGCCTGCTAAATCCCAATACGGCAGACAGTGTTGAACGACTAGAACAAACCGTCACCGGACGCAAAATCGTCGGGGTGCGCCTGCAGACCAGCTGGCTTTGGGGCATGGATTGGGATTCGCCGCATCTGGCGGCTTTTTGGCAGCGGCTGGGGCAACTTAATTTAGTCGCTCAAATGCATCTGGAGCCCGAGTGGAATCCGCACTTTTTGCAGATGGTGGAGCGCTTCCCCCAGACCCGCGTCGTCATAGACCATTTGGGCCGCCCACGCGACGGCAACGCAGTCGACTTCATGCTATTTAAAGCAATCGCCGCCCATCCCCATGTATATATGAAGCTGAGCTCGTTCGATAGCGAATCCGGCGAAGACAGGCCCTATCTCAAAGTGCAGCCTGTCGTCGAGGAATTGGTCACGTGGTTTACGACCAGTCGCTGTGTATGGGGCGGCAATAATTACCGCGGCGGCATGGGGTCTGCTGCTTACCGTCAACTCTTTATGGACGCACAACGCCTCCTCGCCTTCCTGTCCCCCCAAGAACAGCAACAGATCTTCTGCGACAATCCGTGTGTATTGTTCAATTTGGATATTGGAGTGATAAACGTCAAGTATTTTTCCCGGATAGCGACAATTAAAATGCCCGGATTAAGGGGTTTGTTTGGTTGAGGAGGTTGTTTTCATCGACGCGGTTTTTTTCTGTTGGGATTGTTCGAGCCGAT
>WLWI01005840.1_pt1 | contig 10228 bp, 12 predicted proteins | sample 6701501 | NCBI WGS metagenome assembly WLWI01 (sample SAMN12718690, study PRJNA515312) | sponge metagenome | isolation source: marine sponge | host: Mycale hentscheli | place: New Zealand: South Island, Marlborough, Capsize Point | collected 2014-11-01
TGGTTCCCCGCACTCATGGCAATATCAAGCGTCTTCCATCAAATACACTCTCCTTCACAGCAATTGAAAATGTTATTCGTTTTCTGTTGAATTACTCTGATCAACATGGCCTTTTACTTCCTGGTCGCATTCCTGGATACAGCCGCTCTGACAAAACTTCTTCCATCTAGTTTATCCAAACGTAAACTTTGGCAAATCTACCTTCAAGCTACAATTGATACTGACAATGTCCATGCTGCAGCATACTCCACATTTTGTATTTCTTGGAGAAAATTGCTTCCATCTATAATAATCATGAAGCCAATGACTGACTTATGTTGGGAGTGCCAAAAAAACAGCGCTGCAATTATTCGAGCTGCAAATTTTCCGTTAGCTGAAAAGTCCGCAACAATAAAGAAAGCTGAAGAGCATCTTCGTAATGTACAAATAGAAAGATCATACTATAGATCTATTTGTGATGCATGCAGCAAATAGATCAAGGCCAACTTCTTACAAAATGGATCTTTTACTCCTCCACCACCAAATTCTCAAATTCCTTCTAATTCATCCCCTATTAAAGTACACTATTCTTTCGATTATGCCCAAACAATTCACTTTCCAGCAGATCCTTTACAACCTGGACCAATTTACTTCCTCACTCCTCGTAAATGTTCACTATTTGGAGTGCACTGTGAAGCTATTCCCAGGCAAATCAATTTTTAAATTAATGAAGCTTCTGACTGCGGCAAGGGAGCGAATGCAGTGATTAGCATGCTCCACTACTTCTTTGACCATCACGGCCTTGGTGAGCAAGAGGTATACTTGCATGCCGATAACTGCAGTGGCCAAAACAAGAACAGTGCAGTAGATCACCATTTCATTTTTAGTCGTTGGACACACCAAATTTGAACCTGATTGGTGTTTTGGTCTTTTGAAGCGACTATATCGGCGAAGTCGAGTAGGCAGCATAAGAAGTATTGCCGAAGTTGTGGATAATTCTGCAGATTGCAACTTTTCCCAACGTGTATCAGCAGAAGATGGAAGTGTAATAGTTACGACCTACGACTGGACTGACTTTTTTTCAACAAAACTCCGAAAAATCATTGGCATTAAGAAGTATTGCCACTTTCATTTCAGTCATACTCGTCCAGGAATAGTGTTCGTCAAGGAACATAGTGATACGACAGAACATGAAATCAATCTCCTCAAGCATCCATGGGCTCCAAATTCTGCAGATCTTCAATCTATTGTTCTTTTAAAGTCATTGTCACTTGAACGTCAATGGTATCTCTATAATCAAATTCGCCCTTACTGTCCAGATTTGGAAAGAGATTTGGCTTGCCCATTGCCCTCAGTTCCGTTGCCCTCCAGTAGGCCTTGCAGTCCATTGCTTCCACCTCTTAGTACAATAGCTACAAACTCAACTGAAGTATGTGATGCTGAAGTTTGTCCACCACCACAAAAGAAACAAAGAATTTGTAGCCTATGTAAAGAAGTTGGTCATAATAAAAGAACATGCACAAAACAATGAGTTTTGCTATTATACTTAAAATATTATTACTCAATTTAATGCCTTCATATAAACTTTTTATTCCTCAATACCTACCACTTTTAGTCCTAGACTCATCTTTCACTTTGGAATTTTTTTGTTCAACTTGTAATTATACTATCTGTATTAAACTAAATTCAAATTAGTGTCTAACATTGTGCTTCAGGTAGTAGTATTACAACACTAGAATTGGTAGTACATTAGTGAACAAAAGCATACAGATTGGCTAAGGATAACCAGGGTAGTACATTAGAGAAAATAGCACAGAGACTAGCTAAGAACGACTAGGATACTTACCGATTTTTTTTTTTGCAAGGTTAAGCCTGAGCTTCAAAAGGAGGCTCTGCTCCTTGCGCTTACACTAGAACTCCAAGCTAACAGTCGACTATAAACTTCGCAAAACACAAAACTTTTCTTGTTTACTTTTTGTCAAGATACCACACCCCTGGGCATCACGTGGCAGTTCGCGCGAAACTACTAAGTGATGCGGAGATAACTTTAGAATACGGAAACTTACCTCAAAAATTTAAAGTGCCGTTTTCTCCAATAACGCTTACTCGGGCTATCGTGTAGCAACCAAGAATTTCCCAACCAAAGACAGTATCCTTAGCAACAGGTTGGTCTTGTCGACCCTTTCTTATACCTGGAAGTACCAAATCTTGGTAAGCAGAAGATATATGTAAAAACTACACTCTTATATTGACAATTGAATAGCTGGGTGAAAGGAAACAACTTCACTTGTGCAGCATGACATATCCATTCAGACATGGCATTCTCCTTCTTCAAATGTCTAAATGAATAGCTTTTTCTCGCTCGCTGAGAATCATCATTTGTATGTCAACCATAGTCATTATTATTCATTTGACACCACAATTTCAAGGCTGCACTAATAAATATCAATAAGTGATTAAGAAAAAAATGAAAAACACAAAAATATCATCGCGCATATACTCTGCATTACCAACACTTTTTACACATTTTGTAACATCCACATTCACACAATTCCCATGATACCACACAAGGCACAACTGACACTTGATCATTTCATCCAAGTCTTTATCATAATCAAATGGCATCCGGCAATCACAATAGATATCAATATTCTCGGAAGTTTACATGTAGGCCAAAACTAATAAGTCTCCAGTCACTGGAAATAGACATTTTTCCATCTTCCAAACAACGTGACAGATGACATCGCATCTGGGAAACATCACACTGTGAATTAGCTAGGTCTCTTCCAAACACAATATCTGTGGCTACAGCAATGGCACGAAGTCCATGGTCATAACTGTTTACCTGCCATATGACATCGAATGTTAAATATCAAACTTTTGCTTGGTGCCATCAGAAAGCAAATTATCTGTCTAATTTAGTCTTGTTAACTGTTTTTGGCATCAATGTTCACAACTTGTTTCTCAGCCTTCTTTTACTCATTAGATGTATCCTCTCTTTTTCACTGGCTTTTTTAAACAATACATTATTAAAAATATTTGGTCACCTCCAGGAATCGAACCCAGGACCACTTCCGTAACACACAAGCTCCCTGCCACTGAGCTACGACAACCAACCGGCCAACGAACACTCCAATTAAGGGGTACTGCTATGCCACTGTCTCACTCTCAGCAGACCAACAAAAATTCTCTTTTTTCAAAGATTCCTATTATTTGTTGAATTATATGGATTGTGCATTATGCAAGTGACCCTGGATTGGATTCCCGATGATGACCAAATATTTGTGTTCGGTATTGTTTGCCTGTGAAAGAAAGTCAATACATCTAATGAGTAAAAGAAGGCTGAGAAAGGAACTATAAAGTGATAAATAAGTGCAGTAAAAAAATTGAACGAATAATAATTTTTGAAAAAAAAGAATTTTTTGTCTGTTTGAGACTGTAGCATAGCAGAGAAGTTTTTTACAAAAGATGCGAGTACATTATTTTAAGTCGGGAACAGCTCCTTAGCGTCGACTTTATGCTTTCCCAATAGCCTAGAGCGTACTCTGTCGTTCGATAATACTGTCCCTGAGGCAATCGTTAACTGTTCATCTTCTTTCTCTCGTTTAGTGTCACCCTTCAACCAAGCAATAAATCCTGCGTCTTTTATTCGCGTGTAATCGGTTAACAGTATATCTGTCCGTCCTGCTTTGCACCAGAGTTTCCTTCCAGCTGTCCGCCGCATATTCCCATCAGTTACAATTACAGTAATTACTTAATATAATAAATGACACATTACCCAGTCTGCTGTTTCTCGGCCACTATCTCTCTCTCTACTTTTACAAAATCTTTAGGGTCAATGAGATGCAATTTGTGCATTGATATCAGTTTGTGCTTAGAGTAATCACACAATTTCATTTCTCATATGACTCTCCTTATAGTCCCATCATTTCATCTTCACTTAAAGACACATTACAAGTATCTTCACCATGATAATCAATTAATACCAAGCCTTTTTGCATTTCCTTAACATTAAATTGAATCCGTCTTTTGTCTTTCCTGCTAGAAGAGTTTTATCTATTTTTTAAGTGCTTGCTCATGACTTCAGCTATCGCCAACAAACTGTCCTGAACGGAAATGCCAAGATATCCAGAACATGTTTTCCCACTGAAGATACTGACTAATGCTTCCTCTCCTGCATCAATCACATCTCTGATTGAAGCTGACTGCATGTCAAAGACCTTGTCTGCTCACGAAAGTGTTGACTTGACTGGAATCTTTAGAATACCATGGAGATGAGAAGTTGTATCGCAGCTAAGGATTGCATGCAAAAAGATAATATGGGTGCATATTTCTGGGCCTAGTTGTTTCTTGGTGCCCTTTTTTGGCTCTGGCTTGAAATATATGGTATGAGTATCCAAACTTGCATGATAGCACAATACAATTTGCAAATCTTTACCATCACCTACCAGCACAGTGTTCACCTTCTTGCTGACTCCACTGCTTTCTGCACAATGAGCAGATCAGCATGTCCAGTAGCATGATAAACTTCACATGTACTCATCTTCAGGCTGTCACTGAGCATCTTGATGAAGTGCTGCTTGTTGATCTCTGCATATCACTGGTAAATATTACAGTTATACCAGCTTTACCTTTAGTTCTTCTCTTATATGTCATGTCCTTTGTAGATTTTCCTTCATAGCCGTGTGCTTCACCATATTATTTATACACATACCGTGAGTAATGAGAGCTTATCTCAGACCTCTCAACCTGTTGATAACACTTTTAGTGAGATTCTACAATAAAGGGAAGTGTGACCGTTCCCTCAATATTGGTGATAAAGTCCTTATGCGTATCCCCGGACTACATGGTTCGCTCCAGGCATCCTGGGAAGGCCCCTATGATGTAACTGAGAAAGACTCCCGCGTGACCTTTAAGGTTTGCGAAGGAGAAGGCCATCCCTCATGTCTTGCTCACATTAATAACCTTAATACGTATATTGATAGACCTTTAAATGTATGCGCAGCTACACTGGTGGCTGAAGAAGTGGGCATTGACACAACCTTACTTGACCCATCCCCTCTCTTTAGTGCAGATAAATGTTCTGGTTATGATCATAAACAATTAAGTGACGTCCTTGATAGTGTTTCTGTTTCCTTTAGTGACAAACCAGGTTTGTGTGACTCTGCTAAATGTACTATTACTTTTTCTGATTGTGCTACTCCTGTCTCCCAGCAGGGCAGGAATATTCCTGTTGGGATTGAACAAGCTGTGAAACTTGAGCTGACCAAATTGCTTGATGAAGGTATTATTGTCAAATCTGGTGCTCTGTGGTCACCCCCCTTAGTTCCAGTACGTAAAAAGGACGGTTCAGTCCGAATTTGTGTTGATTTTCATCAACTTAATGTTGTTACTCCCCTTGTGAGATACTGGGTCCCGTTGTTAGATGAAATTCTCCAAAAAGTAGGTCAGAGCACATGCCTATCCACCCTGGACCTTACGTCTGGCTTTCATCAAATAGCCATGGATGAAAAATCCAGTGACCTAATGTGCCCCTTGGGTAAGTATAAATATGTCCACATGCCATTCGGTTTAAAGAATGCTCCTGCCATCTTTCAAGCGGCTGTAGAAGCCGTGTTATCCCCAGTCAATGATATTAGTTGTAGCATCTGTGCACCATTTTGAGTTAGTTCTACCTCGTGTCCCCACTTTTAAGATAACTAGACTTAAAACTCTATCGTATCTACCCGGGGTGGGGTGGGACTCTGGTGGCAGCGTAATGTCATCCTCCACGGCATATGAGTGACTGGTCTGTGAGAGCGACGTCAACCATACCAAACTCACAGGTACACATATCCAAAAAACGGGTTACAATTCTACTTTGATCACAATCAAATATACGAACAGTCAAAGGGTTCATTTTAGCTTGTCCTGCATCATTTGAACCATCTACAGCTATGGAAAAGGGATTTAATTTCATAATATCAACAATATTTTTTTTTAAAGATAGGTGCATTTAAAATGGAGAATAGGCAGAATCCAAGTAAGTGTTTCTTTACACTACAGTGTTGGCATTGAAAATTGCTACCTTTGGTCAGGAAAGCACTACAAAGTAGTGAAAAAATATACTGTGTTAAAGGATGGTTGGATACAGTGCAGGTATGTAGGCTGGCTACTAGCTATATTGTGTAAAATAGGAATCAGGACTGAACTTTATTGCAGAAAAGTGGTACCAGTCACTGAAAAAGTGAAGAAAAGACAGAGAGACACATTCCTAGTGGTAGTGAACTCAGGGTAGGTTAGATTTAGTGATATAGTTGCTTTGCTTTAGTATTAAATTTGTATCTTAGAAACGGACTCCACACCAGGACAAACGGTAAACCTGTCCTGTTTGTGAAAAGGTTATTGACACCATTTGCTAGACTCGTAGTCTATATACATAGTACAAAAAATATATTATATATTTTGTACTATGTATAGCAACGAATTTTAGTTTTATCATGCTGCTATCATCTATATTTGTTTACAGTGGTATGCTGGAGACAAAGAGAAAATTCAAATAAGCTGTCGGCACAGGAAAAAGCAGGAGGAGGACTTAAAAATGTGGGACATAGAATTTCCTGATGATAATTAATAATATTTTAGATGTAAATATGAAAGGTAAAATTTTAAACTAATAATATTGAATCATAAAGTGGTAAAGCGAGAAATTATATGTAATCAATGACATTAAATTTACTGGTGATGTGTGGTGAATAATAAATGTATTGTTAGTATTTTAAGTGTTAAAGTTACCCAATTTCTTCAGTGTGGTCATAACTGCTGTCATCAAAGTTAAAAGTTGCGGCTTCATTGTCTTCAATATCTGGATAATGATCAACAGAAGCATTAGGGCTGTATGCAGTGGAATCTGCTTGCAATACCGATTCCCAATCTTCACATGTCAAAATACCCATAGAGTAATTTTCTTCAATCCAATTTCGAAAATTTTGAAAAGTGTCACAGGATGCATCAGCAGTTTCTCTTGTAAACTGTCTCTAGATAAAAATAGGATTCTTTTTAAGCAAATATTTAAGTTGTTATTACCAGCAATGCCAGGTGTGGAGATGGAGTCATCGGGCCCCACCCATCATCATCAAGAATGAAGAACTGAACACTGAACTGTTTGTGTGTGTATTGTCAGAGGACAATTGTTCATTGTGTGTGTGTAGTGTACAAAACTGTGTGCATTACGTAGAGGGGTTATTGTGTGCGTGTGTGCGTTTTGGCGGGCTAGGATCAGAGTTCTCATTGGTTGAGAAGTTAGCCAATCAAAGCACCCACATAGCTTCGCTTGGCTGAGCTATTTAAGACTCTGTCTGAGGTAGTTTAGCCGGATTCCTTTGTGATTCACTTCATTAGTGTTGCTGTGTACGCTATGTTTAAGAAAACAATTAAAACCTCTATATCTGGAACGTCCTGGGGGAAACGTGCTTAGTAGCTACTGGAAGCCCTGATGGCAGTGGAACAAAACAATAAAGGGTGTGATTAGACGTAAGACTTTGGCCGTACCCTCCCACACCAGGTGGCCATCTTGCTTTAGAACCTTCATAATACTGTGATGAAATTCAAAAGCAAAATTTATTGTTGTTGTAGACTGAAAAGTTAAGTTTACTTACAGCGATATCCTCCCGTGAAGGTTGGCGCATCATAGAATTAGTATAAAGCTGAGATATTTCTCTGAGCAGGTCATCCTATTTGATAAGACGAATATATAAAGCTACTTTGCAATTACAATAATCGTACAAACCTTATAGGTGCTAGATTCTATTGTAAATGATTGCTCCATGCTTGCTTTCACCTGGTCACTCAGCGGTCTCACACCTTCAAGTTTGCGTACCATTTGACCAACCTTGCAAACATCCTTCTTTAATTTTTTTCTGTTCCTTCAAACCATGCCGAATTTCATCTAAAACTTGCTGCCATAGTGTTTCTGGCTGGTACCTACTTGTTTCTGGCTGCTGTCTCCTGCTTTCTAACTGCTGAGTCCTGCTTTCTTGCTGCTACCTCCATGTTTCTATTTTCTGGTTCCTATTTTCTAATTGCTGGGTCCTTGTTTCTGGCTTTTGACTACTCTGTAGTGGGGTTGCAACAAGCCGGTCAGAAATTTGGTGTGCAGGACGCCTATATGGTGTGGTGTCGTGATGTCTGCTACTCCCCCGAAGGCTACTAGAAAGGCAAGCATGTCCTCTGAAGTCCTTGTGTGTTCCTGTAGCAAGTGGTTGCCTGAATTGCCTCTTCATTCCAGGAAGATGACTTGCAGTGAAGGCATTTTCAGGTCCAGAAACTTTAATTTGCCCAATTGGATACTCATTCCTTCTGAATTCATTATTTCCACTTGAGTTCCCCGGAAGGCTACAAGTATTGCCAGAAAGTCTTCTACTTTGCTCTCTTACTGCAACTTCACCAGCTACTGGTAGACTGGGCTGCTCTATTATTCCGTTGGATTTCACCACAATATGAGCTGCAAACGCGAGCACGCACGCCCCCTAAAGCGATGTAACATGGCCCCACTCATTAAAGATGGCGTCTTCTGCAGGAGCAGAAAGAAGTGGTTAGTTTTTACATTAACATTAAGATTGCGCTAATAATGGTGAACGTGCATCTTTGTAGAATACTACTGTTCCCTTTGTGATGTCAAGTTTCCTTTCAAGTCAAAACTGGAAAGGCATCTTGCTACTGATAGTCATAAGTGTTTTGCTAGTAGTTTGGAGTCAGACACAGACAGCCATGTCTTATCCTATACTGAAGGGGTATGTTACTTGAATATTATGATAATGCTTCAATAAATGTCCAATAATAGTAGTCCATTGGAGAAGGAAATATGGAAGAGATGCATTGTATTGACGACAGTGCAATAGTGACACTGGAGACACCGACATTCTTCAGGTAAATAATCTTAATTATTTGTTTATACTGTGTTGAAGATAATTTTCTTTACAGATTTGGAGTTGGACGTTATCCTTCGCAGCATAGAAACAGAAGATGATTTTTCACCTTTTCCCAGCAAAATGTTTGCATTGTTGTATTTACTTCTCAACAGCCCTAAACCAATGGTGAGCGATCAAAGATTTGACACATATTTTTGTTTTACATTGTATGACTAGTGAGAAGTAAACAGTATTGTTGAGCAAGCAATGTTTATTTTTTATTATACTGAGTTTATTTGCATTGGTTAGTGTAATTGGGATAATATCAAAGTTATCAACCCTTCTTTACCATCAAGTTTATGACAACCAATATGATCAAATGTAATTGATACAATTACTTCTTTCATTTACATAATTCCAAATGAATTGTGTTCTCCCTGGGTGTTTAGAATTTTAGACTTCTGTCAATAAAAACCACTTACTTCTAATTTTATATTAATGTTTGCTTTATATATGTCCACACAAGTAATAGAATATATCTTGTAGCACTTGTTTTTTAATATCCCTTATTACATGAGTTAGAGCATGATATGTTGAGATATTATTTCAAAGCAGCTGATTTTATTATCATAAGCCACGCAAGTAAAAATATAGCCTGCAAGTGAAATACCTCACCATATATTGATGAGTATATTCTGTATTGATATCTTCAATACAGTATTTTGTGCTAATACTAATTATAATAACTCGTCTTTTAACTACAATTACCCACCTAATTCATTTTCCCCCCATACATAACTCATGAGTCATAATGTCCAGGCCCCAAGGAATGATTTGTTTTTCTATTGTAAGTTTGTGAATCTATCGCAAAACAGGTAGCAGTAAACCAAAGTCCTTAGTATGTGGGTAATAAAGTAGTTAATGCTCACTAGCCTTGGATATTATGGTCACAAAATGGTCCTTCTCCTTGGGCTGCACTCTTGGACTCGGACCATTATGAGCCATAATATCCTCGGAGCGAGCATTAACTATCGCTATCCAAATGTAATGAGCATATTCAATACAGCATGAGACAATGTCCATGTGCTATTGTGATTTATTTCACAGGTCACTAACCTAAGAATACTTTGTGAAAATATATAGCATAGAATGAATTACTATGGCTGGTGAGTTATTACTGATATTTTCCCATAGTCGTTGCACGTTAGACTTTCCAATGTTTGACCAGTGGATATTATTGACTTCAAGTTGGCTTATCCATAGGCTGACAATATTATGAATGGCACAGACTCTGTGATTTAAAAAGGAAGTAAAATATTCTTGTTGCCTGTATCAAGCAATCAACTGAAGTACTAATTTCA
>WLWI01005842.1_pt1 | contig 10227 bp, 6 predicted proteins | sample 6701501 | NCBI WGS metagenome assembly WLWI01 (sample SAMN12718690, study PRJNA515312) | sponge metagenome | isolation source: marine sponge | host: Mycale hentscheli | place: New Zealand: South Island, Marlborough, Capsize Point | collected 2014-11-01
TCAGTTGTGTGAAAGTATTGTGCGTTACAACTACTATTAAGAATATCACAAAGAAAATTTTAAATAACGTGACTTGATTTTGTTGCTTCTTTTTCAATTCAAACAGTTGAGGGGAGTGGTTACTATGTCATTGAAACCCCTTTACCATATATGCGTAATTTAACAACTCAACTTTATTTTAGTAGTTTGAATAACAATAGTGTTGTTTAAGGCTCGCTCGCCATTTGTGCTCAAGCACACCACTAGTTCCATAAATTTTCTTATTATTCTCTTATTATTCCAACTAGAATAAGTGAATTAGTGATGACTATGCAGCAGCTATATAAAGTTGGTATGTTATGAAATGAATGAGGAAAAGAATCAGTCTTTCTTATTGTTATACTGAATCTATATTGCTAGTGAAAACCTTGAACATCCCCATAAAAATGTTCAAAAATGCTATGTTACAGCTGAAAATAGTCTGAGAAACTGTTTAGCTAAATTTTCCAGAGGATTTGCTGACTCTGAGCCTGAGCTGACAGCTCCAAGTATTTCCAACTTCTTTTCGTTTTTGGAAGTGCAATAACGAAGTGGCCAATACAAACCAACTGCTTTAATCAAATAATGAAGATCTACATTATAACCACATTTCTAAATATTTATGTCCTTGTTGTATGAGAAAAGAGAGGGGGGGGGGAAAGCACCATCAATTTTCTATATAATTACGGATTATGGACTGATTATTCTCTTTTTCCCTTTTTTATTCTCTTAAAATACCCTTATTATTCTCAAATTGTTCCACTATGCTATTTCACATAATTCTTCCAGAAACAATGCTAGCATAATCCGGCAGGGCCTACTCATTCTCTATTTTGTGTAATGTAGCTAGCTAGCCATTTGGGTTTTTTTTTATAATAAGTAGATGTCGATAAAGTGAAGGGACTAGATTTTTAGGTAGTGCAGTTGTTAGACATAACATCAACAAAATACAGTACACTTAAATTTTATGAGCTTAATAGAGTCTTGTAGAGGTTATTAAAAACATTGCCATATATGGATTGTGGTTGGTATTAATAGACTGCATCAACATGTTGAATCTAATGTACAGTCAAAAGCTTTCACATTGGCAAATAGAAAACTGACTAGGGACTCAGTGGAAAAACTCTAGAGAACTCAACTGGATATATTAGCTATAATTGTCGTGTATAATAGGCCATTCAGTCACGGTAAAGAAATAGTGAATTAACCAGTGGTGAAAAGAATACTGGTTACTGTTGTCAAGTATGATAGTGAAGTTTGGATATATCTTCTCAATGGTAAGCTTCTTTGGTTGCTGCTTGTTTCTATGGCACATCCTCATATTAACTCTGAAAACACTACCTCTGCTGTTATGATTAAATGATTACTATGAGAGTGGAAGAATCAGAAGATATGTTCTCAGCCATAATAAACGCTCAATCCCCAATTACAGCCACACCAACATGTGGGGTGTTGCTCGCCGGACGTATCTGGAAAGCTACCTCGCACCGGTGCAGCCTGTAATTGCTGCCACCAGAATTCCTGCGCTTGCGGGACGGGTCCCTGACAACTTGTTGTTTAAGTTTTTATTTACTACAAGAACTGAAGAGGCCACGAGGAGCGACTAGCTTTTATACCAGCCGCCCACGTGGTCCCTCCACACAATTTACAAGTCACCAATGCAACTAAAAATAAGGCAACGCACACATAGTATTAATGATCACAAAACTCAACAACACGCATGCTCATAATTCTACATCACGCACACCTGGTTCTAAATCACGCACAACATATACAATAGTTAATGAAATAGGATAACTGAAATACATAATACACATAATAGTTAGTTCCAGTTCTTTCTCATGTGGGCCTTGGCTTGTCTTTAGGGCCCACACAACAGTACTTCCCACAACAGCTACTCCTCCTGTGACACCCTCAACCACTTCTGTCCTTTCCACTAAATCTTCTGCTACATCATTTACTGTAACTGCTTCAACCACTATACCTCAAAGTACAATATTTTCTTCTACTAGTGACATTTCTGCAAATACTTCATCAAGCTCTGATATCTACACTGTTAGTACTACCTCAGAAATGCTAGTTACCACGAATCCAGCTGGTCGTCCTCTTGTGGGGATTGTTCTGGGCTGTGTATTACCAGCAGTAGTTATTCTGTTGGCTTTGGCAGTATTCATTGCCTGTTGCTGTCATTATTGGTATGTGCTAGTTTATAATAATTAAGTTATAACATTCTGAAGTAGCTAATGTTATTAAGTTAGGGATAACTTGTAACCGTTAGGTATATTTACATTCACTTTTAACTGTCTTTAATATCAGCAAGATACAATATTAATGTTTTGAATATTTCTATAGTGTTGGCTGACAAATTCAAAACTCGTCAAGCTTGAAAAATATTCATTAGTTGGATACTCAGAATAACTGAAGACAGAAAAAATGAGAAATAAACATTTATGATAGTTTTGCATATTTCCTTAAGAGTGCATGGAGAGAAAAATGAAGCCTAAGTCATTTTACCACCCTTCTCTGTGTACACTAAGCAATTTGCATTTTTCAATAGCTTTTCCTCTAGACATTTGCATTTTTATAAACATCTTCCATTAGTATCTTCCAGCAATCTGCATCTTGTGGTTCTGTTTTCAGTTTTTCCTTGTGTCTAATTGATGATATTTTGACATAGAAACATTTTGAATTTTTAAGCAATGCTTTTGTGAATTTTCAATACTATATAATTTTACAATGTTTATTGAAATTATTTGAAAAGAATAATTCATTCCACATGTTTGTAAACAAACTAGCTACATTCTTTTGAACTAGATTCTATTAATAGCTAATTTATTTACATTATTAATCAAGTGAAACTTATTTAAAAAATCAATATTAGAAAAACTCTTCAGATTCACAAAAATATATAGTGTAATTAACTTGTAGATCAACTTAGATTACTTATGGCATGTATTATATTGTTAGGAGAAAAATTCAAGCTAAAAAAGAGAATATACATGAAGATCATTATACTGAAGTATCTCTACCAGCAGTGTCTGATTCAAGAAACCATCGACACTGACATATGCCCTGCCTACTCAACATCAACATTTATAAAGAACTATTCTTCAGATTATGTTGATGCCGTAGTATATAATGAAGTACAATAATCTGTAATGTTATAGTATTAGCCAAATTTAGCAGCACATGGTGATAATTGATGTGCGTGTGTGTGTGAAAGCTTTCAATTTACTATTATATCAATTATAAATTAGCTATTATTTTTAAAATCATATTATTGTATCTACTTATTATTGTACCATATATATATTATTTATAATATATCTGTATGCCATGCTTACGTTTTAACCCTTTCCAGACTGGATTATGGGGTCAAGAAATGCAGGATTTTAAGCTGTTCACTTAAATCCTGAATAACTAAAAAACCATACATTTTTGTTATCACAATGCATATATATATAATATGAAATTACTTTAGTTTTGCTTTCAAATTCTCTAACCACAAAGACCACAGGTTGCCATGGAAATGAGATTTTGCTGATTATTTTAACAAACTATTATGATCATGGGTATAGGGAACAATAAATAAGGTTACTCTTCTATACATTCAAAATTTCATAATTCTTCTATTTTGTAACCATATTATTAGATACAGTAGCATAATTATCTATTATTATCAGAAATTCTATAGATTATTTATTGTATTTTAGCTACATAATCATACATATTGAATTAATCAGCTCAGTTTGATGCATAAAAATAGCTCAGATATGTGTTATTTAGAGTTGGCTAGTGCTTCTTAAGTTACTTGCTCTGATATAGTTCAAAACATATCTCTTGATAGAGTAAAGATTCCTGTTCAGCAGGAGTAGTAACATCAATAGTATGGAGAAGCACACCGCCTAGAAGAGAGGTACTCACATGAAATTAGCAATGAAGAGCCATTTTGAGCAGTGCCATCACCTAAGGGGCAGTCTTCACGGAGCTCCATTCAGCTCTGCAAAAATTCAGCGCTTCATCTTGACACTCTTCTTTTAGTGCAGGCAAAGTCTTCACTTCAATCGTTGTAAAGGCTCTTCACTTCTCTCAGCCGGAACTCAAAAAATTTCTATTGCTACCCCATCACAAAACATATCAAAATAAGGAGCAATTCAAGCTGAATTCGTTTATTTAACAAATTAGTCATGTGAAATTACTACATCTTGAAGGATCTGTTATGATAGCTGAGATATATTATACTTGATATAACACCTGTCATAAACACCTACTTCACTTGTTAATTTGTTGTCGTTTCTTGTTCTACATTCAAAAAGTTTAATTGAAAAGTGAATGTTTGAGAGGTGAACTAATAACTTAAAATATGTAGCTAATGATTAATTTTATACATCTTGTGAACAGCAACTTAGAAGATCACTCAGTTCAGATAGCTTGGGTTTGCTGACACTTCTTGACCACTCTCATGCTTAAATTGGCCCACATCCAGGATCTGTTCATTAACCCTATTGCATCATCTAACTACTATTGTAACCCCACCAGATAACTATTTGTTTTCACTAGTAATCCTATTACTAACTGTAGTGATCTATTTATCAACATAATCATTACAATGTAAAAAAATTGATTACAAGATGAAGATTCTGGGCATATCAACTCATCATTGTTATCATATAGATTGGTACGAAATTGACTTAGCTATAGCTATACTCTATGATCTCAACTGAACTGTGTTCTTTACAGTTGACAAAGCCTAATTTTCTTGTGAACTTGTAAAGGCTATTATTGACTAGCACTGCTACCATATCAGTACTACCAGTAGCTAGCTGATACATAATAGCTACCTGTGTGGCTACGTGTACCATAGCAAATATTTTATTGATAATCTTGAAATTCTGACTTTTACACCATGATATAACCAAATGACTAATTATTATACAAAAAACATTTAATTTCTAGTTTTTCTATATAGTTATCGATGAAATGCTACCAATAGTTATGCTACCTAAAGCTAACTGTTTTGTGAAATTGTTCGCAGTTTCAATCAATCAATATAGTCATATATCGTATCTTGCTCCAGTTGGCTATCATTTCGAGAAGAGAGCACCATACTGTCTCTTTCTTTAAATGAATTAGTACCATATGCCAAATTAGATGAAACTTCCATTGCCAGAGGATCCAAGATTTGAAAACTTCCCTCTTCCCTCTCTGTATCTGTGAATGGTTTTTGACTGTATGCGGTATTTGTTGAAAGGTCTGCTGCAGAATTTAATATGTTGTTGTGATCATTTTCTGCATAACAACAAAACATTGCTACTGAAATTAAACTTCAAATTAGGAAGCTTACTAAAACACATTTCTTTCTCATCCTTTATTTATTTATTAAGTTTGCTGTCTCTCTTTCACAAGCTTGTTTTTACAACACAGAATTTAAGAATGCTTGGCTGTCACCAAGGATCGAACACAGGACAACAGAGAAATATTCTGCTGCATGTTAATTATCAGCTCAAAGTTTAGAATGCTTGTGCAATAAATTAGTTGTTCCGGGTTAGATCACTGACCCCAGAAACTGAGCCATTTCATTCTCTCAAGATTAATTCACATGATATTGACCCCTCCAGTAAATAAATATTTCATCAAATGCATCATTAATGTGGTAAACAAATAATCATGTAATGTTATTAATATTCTTGTGTTTTGGTTTAGTTTTGTAATTGATTGTGTGTTTATTGAAGTCATTTATTAGTACATACTTATAACAATTGATTGAAAAAATTTAAACTTTGAGTGCAAGTAATTAGGATTTACTATGGAAGTCAACTAAATACGACACTCACGGTATTTCCTGTTGCTTGAAAATAATCTTCTATATTTCAGGAGCAGTATTGTGAAAATGCATGTAACCACTATTATCAGTAATGGCGCCATAACACCTCCTACTACTATTAATACCAGTTTCTTGAGTATGGCAGATTCTAAATCTATGGGTACAGAACAGAAATACTTCCTGATTCAAACCACAGCTACAACAATAAAACCATGTCTAGAATTAACCAGGAAAAAAATGAAACTTCAGTACTGCAATTTTAAATATCAAGTGCATCACAGTACTGCAGTTGAAATACATAGAATGTAAACTCTATAAAATCTTAGCTTATTACCAAGCTTAATAAAATAAAAAGTATTGTTGCCTGGATCTAACCAGATAGAACCTCTTCAGTTCATAGCAGCCTCTCTGCCATGTGCAGACAGGTTCACAGAAACAAATTTCTCTGGGCTTATTATCGGGAATCATCAAACCTCATCAAACCTCGTCAACCTTTAGTTTACCAGATATAATTGTTTATCTTTTTTTTAAGTTTTGCCATTTTACCACTATGTTATATAAAGATTATATTACTTTAACTTATGTTTGGTTATCGGTAAAGCTAACTTATTCTAATGCTCCGGTTATATACAAGAGCTGGTACTTCGATTCTCACATATAATTCTCACTTATACTTGCCTGACAATTATGCCAATAAGCATTTCATTTTGCTTTGATACTTCTTAGTCTTTATAAAGAAACTGACACTCTTCAAGGTAAAGAAAAGAATCTGAAATTTTAGCTGCAAGTTCCACTGATTTGTTTAGCTGCATATTTCCAGTCAATGTGCTAATAATATCCTCCGAACAAAATAAGACAAAACAATAGCAAGCTAGAATCATAATTGGAGTTTTTAATAATCATAACTTTTCTGAATTTAGCATCTTTTTCTCTTTTCTTATTTACTTTGGAGGATGTTTAATGTCAACCATCTATATATTACAAGGTAAACAATAATTTAGCAAAGACAATAATGACAGCAAACTGAAAAAGTATAATTTCCTATAATTCATGGGAGAGGTGAGATTTATTTGTTACAAATAATTAACAGGCACTTTACCAGCATAATGATTGTGTAAAGGATCCAAACAATTTTTTTCAAAAAAGCAAACAAAATAAATATAGAATCAGGAAAAAACAATGTCAGTTGAGCAGCATATGAGCTTCAGAGAAAGAAGAAAATTATATTTTTCTAGTAAGGATACTTCTAATCCAATGTAAACCACACTTGCTGTATTCACAAAAAAAATATGAATAGCTAAACATTATGATAATGAAACGTACCTGTGCTATCACTTCGTAGCTCAGTAGACATTGATGCTATCTCAGAGAATGGTGATGCTGATTCAGTGGTCTTTATCACAGCCTTAGTTGACTTCATTCCAGCCATAGTTGACTTTGATGTATAAGCAATTGGCTTTACACTAAATTGATATGATTCATCTATGAAGAAATAACAACAAACTAATGAATGCTGATTATTGTATTATACAGTGAATCAGTTATGACAACCATAGTAATTGTTTGCAAATAGTATTAAATATGAAAATAATAAGTAATTATTACATTATTGATTCAGTCATTCTTGTTCTTGGCTGAAATAGAAAATTATAAAAAAAGCAATTTTTCTCGTTCTAACAGCCAATATTATGTTAATAAAAATTTAACCTGACATTTTGAATTCTTGACCAGAGGACTTCAACAAGACTTCGAAATATTGGGTTAGGTTTTTAGTTAACACAATATTGGCAGTTAGAACAAGAAAATTTGCTAATATTATCATATTATTGCATGAAACTTACTTGATGTACCATATAAATGTAGTATTACATGATGCTTGAAAGCTAATTTGGTGACTGACATTGTCAAAAATTCCGAACTATTCATTAAATAGTTTTCAGAATACGAATCATACCCAAGAACTGGAATGGCATTATCTGAAGGTAAGAACACGCCCACTACTGCTCCTTGAGATGCTTGAATATACTCAGCTTCAGTTAGCATCACTTCTTCACAAAATATATTTGCCAAAATCTGTTCTGGTTTTATTGTGATGTTCCTGATACTACTTGGATTCACAATATACGTGTTTGTGACTACATCTAGAGACCAGACTGCCACAGTCATTGATAGTGTTGATCCAGGAGGGGCTGCTTTCGTGTAGTAACAATAACGCCATTGGGTAATGTTCAGTGCACATGATACTGGATGAAGGGTGTTCAGGTATGTACTTCCAAACACTTTAGCCGCGACATATCTTGAATTTTGATTGTTACCAATTTTACAAGATGGCACAGATTCAGCTATATATTATATATATTATTATATACTATGTATATTTACATTGTATATATAAGTGTGTATGTATGTGTGCATGTATGCATGTTGAATGTGTGTGTAATTAGCATAGACTTATGATAACATTAATAGTTAATTAAATTTAGCCTGTTCAAGTGTCTTATATTTATACTTCATCAACTTAGCCCTCTTATTTTAAATTTCATTGTTTAAATAATATACCTTTTGAACACAATAAGTCTTAATGACAAGCAATTGAGTATTGGCAAATTGTGTTAACAAACTATTGGCCCTAACTTATGTAGATTAATGTAAAGGTAGTTTAATAAACAGTAATGCACTCAATACCATTAATTGAGTCAAACATTGTGAAGTAGATACGAAATATAGATAGTTTTATTAATTGGTACATAGCATTATTGATTGTGCTGAGAGTCCTGAGTGACTAGGTCCAATCATTTTTAACATTATAGTCTTAATTTAATATTACAGAATAACAATGTTAAGAGTACCATGGGGTACCCTCCATCAGGTTCCATCAGGCTACAAAGTGAAATATTGAATTCAAATGTGATTGATAGCCTTGAGTGGTGTTTTGCTTTAATATGTTTGTTATTATAACCTCCTATCCTGACGTAAAGTGATTGTTTCTTGAAGCTAACAGTGAACAATAGCTATTGGGCTGTGGTCCAACCTCTAGAATCATGCAATAGATTGGGATGGCTATGAAGTGTTGGACACATGTGGCAGGTTTGAGGAGTGTAATAACAACCAGTCTTACCTCTGGGCTAAAAACAGTGAACAAGTAAGAACTGAAAGAGGTATGCTACAGTTGTAAAACTACAACAGTATATATTACACTTTTTATCCGTTGAATTTTTTTACTCTTCTAATTTATCACTTCACAATTTCTTGCTCAGCCTTCCTTTACTCTTTAGATGTATTTGCTCTCTTTAACAAGCTTTTTTGTTGGTCTATTGAGAGTGAGACTGTAGCATAGAAGCACCCCTTAACAGCATAAAATTACAGAATTGGAGTGTTTGATTGCTGGCTGGTTGTCATAGCTCAATGGCAGAGTGCTTATGCGTTTAGCAAGCAGTCTTGAGTTCGATTCCTGGCGGCCACCAAATATTTTTAACACTGTATTGTTAAAAAAAAAGCCTGTGAAAGAGAGAGAATGCATCTAATGAGTAAAAGAAGGCTGAGGAAGAAATTGCGAAACAAAGCAAAACACCTCCAGGCTATCAGTTACATTTCACATGCAATATTTCACTGTGTATACTGATGAAGGGTATTGTATGGTACTCATTGTTATTCCATAATATTAAACTAAGACTAATGTAGCTCAATTTGATATTTGTTCTATGATCAACGTAGCGTTCAATTTAATCCGCACAACATTCAAGTGCTCTGTTAATTACACTTCACTGATATAGGGGCACAGGGGTTATGGAAGTGAGGGGGGCACAAGGGCCACACACTATGTAAATTAATTGTATTGGGAAACTTAATTAATATGAACATTTTTCCATGAAATATAAAAGTTTTAATTAGAGTAAATTGGCTTGTGATACATGGTGCCCCTCCCTACTTTGAAGCATCTTCTATCACTCCTGGGGCACCATTAATAATCTCAAAGTGTTTGAGGAATAGCTACTTGTACATTAGCTACTCTAAATGAATATTTTAATCTACTAAGACAAAAAGATATCTGATGTGGACTAACTCACCAATCTGTGCGGTCACATGTACAATGGTTGTTCTTAGATGAATAAAACTAGTGACGTTTACGGTGTTTATTATTGAAGAAGAACATACATTCAGTGGTTTCACAGGACTTTGATAAGTTAAAGTTTCTACTCCTTCTTGATATCCTGCTACTTTTATTGGCTTTATGTTGCGAAGAAACCCTTGCGGTGGAACGCAAGCTCCTATCACATCATTAGGTTGAATTCGAAAATATTCCTTACTGATTAAATTATACTTAATGCAAGAAAATTGTTCAAATTTTCTTTGAGAGATAATTATTTTTTTCCTGCTGTTTGGTA
>WLWI01005843.1_pt1 | contig 10226 bp, 6 predicted proteins | sample 6701501 | NCBI WGS metagenome assembly WLWI01 (sample SAMN12718690, study PRJNA515312) | sponge metagenome | isolation source: marine sponge | host: Mycale hentscheli | place: New Zealand: South Island, Marlborough, Capsize Point | collected 2014-11-01
AATTCAAGGCCTTTTCTCATGAACAGCAATGGTCCAGGTGGGACTTCGGGTGCCCACACCACTTGCTGTGAGGAAAGGCCTGTTCTCCTGCGAGTTCCTAGCCCGGCTCCAGGAGCTTTGCTTGCACTGCTCACAGTGCCTGCTCAGTGCACAGGCATCCTGGCTCTGCCAGGTGCGCGTGACCGCCTAGCGGCAGCGAGAGAATTTGCATTTGCATTTGCATTTGCATGTGCATGCTATACAGGTGTTATGTGTGTGTGTGTATGTGCATGCTATACGGGTGTTATGTGTGTGTGTGTGTGTTATGCGGGGGTTACGTGTGTATGTGTGTGTGTGTGGGGGTGTTATATGTGTGTGTGTGTGTGTGCGTGTGCCCACACTTGTTTGTATTGTTAGTGTATAGGACACTTCCCACTGTACTATTGAGGGATAAACCTCAAGTGGTCAATACATGCACTTCATATAAGGAAGGTGGCGGAGAGAGGAGTGTTAGCTGATGTTGATTAATTAACAGAGAGAGATCATGTTTGTGTTATCTCAATCAGTCAACAGAAACAGCTTTTTTTTTACATGAAAATGTCTCCTTGGATGTTAGTGATGGTGACTACAATATCATCAACATAAACCAACTCCTTTACGACACTGTATTCTTTGATATTGAAAGTGTCAAATATACCAAGTCACAGAAGAGTAGTAGCAAGTAGCTGTAATAAATGCCATTAAATTAGTAACTATTAATTTGTAACCAATTTACAGCTAAAAATTAGTTACATTTGTTATCAATGCCGTCAAACTTTATGTGTATAGCTACGTCACGAGTTCCGCTGTGTGATGGAGACTGATCAGACGTGTGGAGGCATGATCGCCAGGTGGGAGGAGCTCAAGCCACTCATTGTTAAGATGAGCAAGGTGGAGTCGACGTGTCGGCAAGCTCTCAAGCCTCTCGTTGCTGAGTACGAGTCGCTGTGTGCTGGAGGGATGTACAATACAACTGGTAAGGTGTCACCAGCAGTGGTGAATACTAATACAATAATGCTGTTCAACTGGTAAGGTGTCACCAGCAGTGGTGAATACTAATACAATAATGCTGTTCAACTGGTAAGGTGTCACCAGCAGTGGTGAATACTAATACAATAATGCTGTTCTTGTTGCAAGTACAGTATACTGGCTGTTGTTATTTAATTTAAATCATTAATGGCTTGTACTGATGTATTTAGACTAAAGCCGACTAAAGTAGATCAAATGCAGCCACAATAATAATGAAAGACACTGGAATGGCTGAGTGAACCTCCTTTGAGTAAATCTGAGATCCAATGGTTTTTTTTTTTTGTTGGTTTTTTTTTGTTGTTTTTTTTTTGGAATGGGGGCAGTTTACTTTTGCAATTTCCCAATTCTGTACTTGTGTAATTGTTATAAGTCTAGGACCACATTGACTTCTGGTGTACTGTAATGTCAGATTAGCTAGATTTCACTGTGTGGGTGTGTAGTTTATACTAAAACTGTGCTATTATGAAGTTCATTGGTGTGCTTTATTTCATGTGCTGTAGACCTGTCCGACTATGTGGTACTGAATATCCTACTGAAGCTGCTGAGCCAGAGAGAGGTCAAAGGTCGCATGTTCATCAAGAGACTGGAGGTTAGGTCATTAGAGTTTGTACTGTCATATAAACCTTTCATGACACTGCCGTGATTAAGTGTGGACACAAAACAAAATAAAATAAAATGGAGGATGGGACACTGTAATATTCCATAGTGTAAGATTTACTGGTTGCTACTACACCTAATGTTTGGACTAAAATATCAAAGTGAAAACATTTGAGTTTAGTGTATTTGGCTGAAAGAACAAATGAACTGTATTATATTGTGTGTATAAAATCTCATTATTCCCTATGGACAAATACCTCTCTAAGTATACTAGAACCGAAGCGTATGAAATAATTGCACTATAATGAAGGCTTCAGTCTTGGCTGAAGCAAGTGTAATAATAGCAACAGTAAGCATGCCCACCTGTTATTGTACTGTTTACATTGTGTATCTAAATCACCAAGGAGAGTTCAAACTCATTGACCCCTGAGGACTTTGGCAAGAAGTCGAAACATTAGGTTGAGTTTTAATTATACTGTTGTTGAAACTGAGAAAAATCACTACTGGTATTAATGTTATTATGTGAATGTGTGTAGGTGTGTGATGTGGTGGATGTGAACAGTGGTGACAGCGATGAGGAGGTGGGGCAGGTTGTGCCGTGCGTCGTGTTCACCTCCGACCCCGGCAGCATAGAGGCACGCTACTTCATCCAGTACGACCAGATGGCCATGTGCGAGTGCAGTTCTCTCAGGGATGCATTCCTGGACCTGATCGCTGCCTACCATGTCTTCCACATCGCCTATCCCAAGGTGCTTCAGGCGGTGCTACTATTCTTCCAGCACGAGGTCTTTGAGGTACGAGATGACCAGCCACGCCCCATGAACCTATTCACCCTAGTGTCGAATCTTCATAAACTTAGAAATGATTTGTAGCACCATTCATTATACTATTAAAAATTATTTTAATCAGTGTTACGACTTCAAGTGAGTGCAGATGAGATGGAATAAAGGAGAGTATAAAGTTCTATAATATGTAAAGGATAACAAAATAGTTGAATAATTATCTATTTATCTGGCGAGTGGGACCTTGGAGTAAGAAATTAATTATTTTTTAATTGACACAAGGTTTTAAGTGTTATAATTATAAATGTTTCAAAACAACTTGAGGTGGGGTGAGGGGGCGGAGTTAGGCCATGAAAATTGAACTGTGTATTTCCTGCGTTTATTGTAATAACCATTTCACTCCAACTGGCCTGGCCTGTATTACTCAGCTTCAATGATAATCATATGCAAGCTAAACTTCTTTATGACATCATCAAATTTGAAGGTGCTATTTCACTGAAAGCTTATTATTATCAATGAATTCTATAATTCTGTTAAAAACAGTGACAGAGAAAAAATATTCACAACAGATTCAATATTTTGCAATTTAACTGGAGGCTAAACCTTGTGTAGTTTTGATTATTTTAAAAGCTTCCTCCCAAAATATGTCGATCCATGATTCATCATGTCTCTCTCCCGCAAGATGCACCTCAGAGACCACACCCACTGGAGTAACAGGCATACTGTCAATGACAGTTTGATGAACTTCATTTGTTTGCATAACTCTCTCAATTTCACTACGGAACTGGCGCACCTCTTTATTAAAATATAAGTCGGTGTATACACTGCCTGGGTTTTCGCCAGTCTTTTCAACAAGGTTCGCAAAAGTTAAAATGAACATGGCTTTACGCCAAATTTGCCATCCAAATGCACTTGTAATGTTAGCAATGCTCTCTTTGTCTTCATTGTCAAATAAGCCGTTCATTTTTAGAGCAAACACAAGCAAGTTCGGTTCTCCATTCTTGCGGATCATCTCTTTGATGTACTCATAATCATTGGAATACTCTTCATTATCTTTGAGACCAGGTGTGTCAAAAAATATGCAGTTGGATCCTTCGTGGTAAAATTCATAGGGAGACACTTCTATAGTATGGGGAAGAAGGCCGTCAGTTGGGGGCAAAAAGTTCTCTGTTAGTCCTCTTATGAAAGTTGTTTTTCCAGAACCAATTTTACCTGTGACTAAGATTCTGTACTTGCTGTTCTTCTTGAGCCATTCTTGGATCTCTTCTATTCTCTGGGTAGCACACTTGGTATCGTGGTATGATTTCTGACAGCCCCAGCGAATAGACTTCAATAGATCAAATGGCAAAGAATCTAAGCAGCTGCCACTGCCAGCTGAACCTAAAATAAATGACAAGAAAATTAATAACTGGCAGAATCCCGCCAATTAGTTTGAAGCTTTACAAAATAAGCTGCCAGAGACTAGAGGATCCACGCTGCAAGATGGGAAAGCAGTACAGCGAAGTAAGACGAAAAAAAAATAGGAAGTGATATTTTGATAAAATACTATACATGTAATCATATTATGATATTGTGTGCCTACAAAATATACTTATAAAATCTGCTGTTGCTAGGAATATCCACAGATTTGCACTTCCTTATATCACTGGCACAAAGTATACTTCCCTGGGCACTTTCACTTTAATACTTTCACTTTCAATAATCAAGCCCTTAGGGGTAGATTAGCATATATATAAAATATACATGTTTGTGTGTGTACATGAACCAATATTTGATCAACACAACACACTTTATAAATGGCAACAGGATCAAAGTCAAGACATGTGCGTATGTATACCTAGACTCAAGCATTCCATTTAGTGCCCTTTTGTAATCACCTCAGTTTCTTCACAATCATGGCTGAGGTAAGCGAGCTTAAAAACACCTCACGTGACCAGGCAATTGAAGTGTTTGGAGTAAAGAGAGCAACAGACAGTTAGCCATGTCCAGCACTGACCAGTGCCAGGTAATTCAGAGTTCACCGACACAACATTAAATGACGCCTACAATCCTGCCAAGGTTGTAACTATAATCTCCACTATTATTATCAGGGGCAAATCCAGTGATAATGACAGGGAGGGACCCAAATATTATTTGGTCAAAATTTATGACATTTAATATTTACATGCAATGATTTGGCCATTTATTGGCGAGCGAGTGAAGTGAGTGAGACACTCACAGAGAGCAATGTGCAGTCAGAGTGGTACCAACAATAAAAATTATTACAAAAAAAAAAAAAAGGAATGAAGGAGATAAGCTTAGATATTAAACGGACTCCTTGTATGTAACTGCTCACTCGAACTTCAAACACATGGTAAGCACTCCATCCGTCTCCACGCAGCAAGTACCCAGGCAACTCCACTCAGGGGTAACACAATTGAAAATCGGGGATGTTGGTTTGTTTATATATATGTGTGGACGTATGTATGTCATTTTGTATTTTGACCCTCACGTTTTTGTGTTTGCTCCGTGGTCTATCCCTTCCCATACCTCCACTAAACTGAATCTTTCGGTTAAGCGATCCCGTATCATTCAAGGAAATTAATTGTTTACCCTTTTGCATCAGGTTGTTTCTGAATGACACAAGACGCACTTAGGTCTTAAAAACTCACTGTTCACTGTTAGATTCAACACTGTGCAGTCATTCTTTAGAACTTCTTGCTTTTTCGAGTCACAAAATGTTATGGTGAATGGTTACTATTGAACACTTTACCAGACGTAATTAAAAAAAAACTCGGCCTTTTTAGTAGCTACAAGTGTTTGTTGTCAAAAGCTACTGCTTATTCAGATGGTCAAAGACTACAGAAAATACCTGTACTCTGGGAATTGAGGCAAGAAAGTATTTCTGTATTTGTTAGCTAAAGTATACAATGGTCACAATGGCTACGTACTCATATTATTTTTAGAAAGGGACTGATAGATTCTATGGCTACGTACTCATATTATTTTGAGAAAGGGACTGATAGATTCTATGTTTTGTTTGTGCATAGGCTTGCTCGCCCTTTGTGCTCAAGGACATCAATGTAGATGTCCTGTAAACAAAATTACCTGTATTGGTACCCCTGTACATCATAAACTTGGTCCTAGGGAGGGAGGGACTTTGGCTCACTTGGGCCCCCCCTCTGGATCCTCTCCTATTATATTGTCTAATTGTGCAAACCTAATTCAATCCTTTTAAGTGCAACAAGAAAAAGAATGTTCACATCGGTAAATTAGCATGGGGAAAAGTTAGACACGGAAATGCAACGATAGAGCAGCACCCTAATAACCCTTCGCTTCTTCGAAAGCCAAACTTACAGGTATCTACTCCAACCACCAGGTTAATGCATACGAAGATCACGAGCAAGACGAGCCACATTTTCAACAGTTTTCTGGCTATAAGTTCTAGTCTATTAAATAGTTACTCAGCTTCTCCTAGCAAGTCATATATAGGCGCTGGAGACGGATAGGCAGGGCTACCCACTTTTTTGTGCACTCGCTCGCATACAATCAAAAAAAAAAAAAAAAAAAAAAAAAAAAAAAAAAAAAAAAAAAAAAAAAAAAAAAAAAAAAAAAAAAAAAAAATATATAAATAAAAATAAATAAAAAAAAAAATTTTTTTTACGTACTGTAATTGGTAAAGATCGTCATCCTGGTATTGGCAGCATGGCCAGTACCAGTGTAAGTGTGGTGATAGTAGTGTGGCAGAGCAGAAACCGCACACCAAGAAAGTTCAACTTTCCCAAGAGAGAGTATGGAAAAAAGGTAAAGTAATAATGTAATAAGTTAATAGTAAACATCATTACTGAATTTTAGGTGATCCAAAAACGTTCTTTTCAACCAGGATGGTTGACAAGTGGCCCTGGCTCCACTACATTGAACAGAGTGATACTGTTTTTTGCTTCACTTGCAAGAAAGCATCTGAAGAACTTAATAGTCTTATATACATTTTATAAAAATTTAATCGTAGAATTTATCGCCACCTTCCAGCCTCCCCACTTTCAATGACCTTCCGGCACCCCTGCAAGTTACCATACTACTTAGCGGAGTCGCCAATGTCTTACGCTGATCTGGCGTCGGCTGCATTATTGACCATTAACCCGCAATCCTCCAAAAACGGCGTACTACAAGTGTGTACAATTCTTCTGTACAAGCCCAAAAATATAAAGAGAGTAGTGTCTTTGCTGCTCAGATACCACAGAGTTCTTTAGAGCAAGAGTATACAATTGATATATCTCTAAAAATAAATTATGCAGTAAAATGGCCAAACAAATATTAATATTGACGGAGACTTTAATGAAAGTGATGATCCGTTCTTTTTAGGTTTGTCATATGTCTTCTTTGGTTTTAGCAATATTTTGTCAGCCTCCTTCCAAAAAATGTCTATCCATGATCCACCTTGGCTTTGCGCAGGAAGACTGGGTTCAGATATTATTCCCACAGGAACTGAGACAATGCTGTCTATCACATCTCTCTCAACTTTCTGATGTGATAAAGCATTCACAATATCTTCATGGTGTTTGTCTTTTGTTTCACTAAAGAAAATTTTGTTAGCTACACTGTTGGAAGGCTGACCAACCTTCTCCACCATGTTGGCAAATGTCAATATAAACATGGCCTTCTTCCATACCCTCCAACCAAAAGCATTGGTGATGCTCCTGATGGCTTCAACATCATCTTCCTGAATGACATAGTCGTCCATCTTAACTGCATATATAAGTAAGTCTGGCTCTCCTTTCATCTTCACCATTTGTGTCAAATAATCATAGTCATTTGATGAGTTTTCGTTGTCCTTTAGACCCGGAGTGTCGTACATCACAAAGCACGAACTTTCATGGCATCCTTCGTATGCTGTCACTTCACGTGTATGAGGAAGTAGAGGATCCAACGATAGAACAATGTTTTCAGTTAGCCCCCTGACAAATGTAGTCTTGCCTGATCCCATCTTCCCTGTAACAAGAACTTGATGAATGTCATTTGTCTTGAGCCAGGTCTGGATCTGCTTGATTCTGTTCTTGGCACATTTACTGATGTGGTAATCTTTGGGGCATCCCCAGCGAAAAGACCGCACGAGATCAAATCTTACTTGGTCCTCAAAGTTTTCACAACTTGCCGAACCTTTAAGAAACAATGTCATCACTTCATAATTTCTTTCTTAGCATTCTTTTATTCACTAGATATATTTTCTCTCAACCAAATATATTTTAATTCTGTATTGTTTAAAATAGCCTGTGAAAGAGAGAGAATACATCTAGTGAATGTCATCATTATAATGGTTTTATCATCAATGTTAATCTACGCCAGTACGTGGTACAGATAGTCAAAAAGGTTGTTGCTATCCAATGCATGACACTAATAAGTCTTGACACCCAGGGTGTGGTTGTGGTGATGACATGTCTGTGCATGCATGTGTAGCTACATGTGAATGGCTAACAAACACATTCAAGGTTGCAAATAGTTGTCTGACCAAGTTACCGGAAACTATACTTGATAAACTGCTGTACAGTGTATAGTGTTTACCACCTTAACACATGTCCGTACAGGTCAATGTGGCCGGTAAAGGCAACAATGTGGCTGGTAAAACCAACTTTGAGGGAGATGTATTGGTATACCAATTCACCAGAAGCTTGACAGCCACAGTAAAAACATACCACTCTCAGCCCTCAACAAATTAGAAATCTTCACTAAAAATCCAAAACATTATTTTTAAACGGATTTAAAATCAATGTCCAGTAAATATTCACAAAAAAAGAAAAAAAAATACAAAGTGATATTAACTCCTTAAAAAGAAATAAAATAGAATTAATTTGCTGACCTAAAAGATAGCAACGATTAATTACCAGCAATAATATTTTTGTAAAATAGAGCTTCCTGTATAGGAACATTTCTGTTTCTTTAGAGTACAGCAATAGTTTACTGCTGGAATCATCCATGTTGACTATGGAATCACTTCATCTAAGGTGTGAATAGGTAGTATAAAAAATATTATTGCTGGTAATTAATCATCATGCAATCTTTTAGGTCAGTTGCCTATGCACCCACTTGAGGGTCCACCCTATATTATGGATAGAACTGACTCATATTCAAACTAGTAATACTTTTCCTATATAAAATCATCAGTGGGTATTAGTATGATGAAATAATCCTTTTGACAAGAGAAGCTCTCTATGTACATGTGCATGAGGGTAATCAGTTATAACACTATTCTCTCTCATCATTCAGAATCTTCAAAGGTGCACATGACAATGATGTGACAAAACTTATCAGAGGGGTCACTTCAGCATGCTCAGATATTCTTGCTAGTTTGCACCACACTTAAATGCTGGAAAAACCCATTCATACATCATTACCTAAAAATGGTCACAAAAAATAATAGCTGAAGATATTCACGACTTAGCTAGCCAGGTAGGTGACACGCAAACGACCTTTTAAGGTCTACAACAACACTGGTTGAGACGAATATTTCCTGCCATTGTTGACACTCACTCCTTCACTAAATGCCCTTGAATTAAAGTATTTATACTGAAGAGAATAACTACAAATGACCATACTTTTCCTTTTCCTACTACTAAGGATTATGATCTTAGTAGCTACATAATTCTAACAAATGGATACCCAACAATAACAATAACAAAAAAATTGAGATGAAGGACAAAAAAAATTCTATATACTATTATGGTGCGCTTTATTCAGGACAAATGGCGAGTGACCCAATCTAAACTATTTTTTATATCAAAAGCAATAAGAAATAGTGTTTATTACATACATACTCTTTATAATAAACCTTCAACTTGTATCCTTAATGGGGAGCTAAGGAAGCATTAAAGTTGAAGTGTAGCTATGTTCCCTGTACGACTAACTGAAGAGAAGCAAAGTCATCTTTCAGTGGCTCTCTAAGCTTACAGTATGAAGTATAGCATTTAAATAATAAGTGTTCAAGTGTATACTCCAAGTCAGCCTTGCAGTCTCACAGTAAATGGTTGAATGAATGACTCGTTCCAATGAAGTAAAATCTACAGACTTAAAATTATACTTATATGCTGTTACAAGGGATTTTTTTGGAACAAGGTAATTAGACCAAATTGGAAGGAAGCTTCTATCCTTGTACAAAATAAGCTAGTCATGAAACAACAAGATAAGATGAGCTGATGAGGAAATAAAACTCCTGTGGGAAAGCATAGTGAAATTTAAGCTTTCTTCCTGTTCATCACATGGATTCTTCTTCCTTCGATTTAGATAACCATTTAATTATTCATTCTTTATTACTTACCAATATACAACTCCTGCAGTTTTATTGTCTCATCTCTCACTAGCCTATGGGCAGTGTCACTCAAACCAACTGATGAAGGATGTTTTGGTTTGGAACATTAAGTACCGTATTCATCCCAATTACAGCACCGCTCAAATCTTAGAACCAACCGGTGACAATATATATTTTTTTCGTTCTATTTATAAACCAAACCCATTTTTGAATCATTTTTTTCTGGTGCTTAGGCCACAGCAGGGAAATTTCCTGTTTCTCATCCAGGAAGTAATACAATTTTTATGCGGGCGGGCGCTAAAATTACAAAACACAGCTCCATAAACTTTAGTCTGAACTGCACACGGTAATAGACTTCTCACTCAGCGCTCTGGTCCTAGATTGAAGAATACTCCTTGCTGCTATCACTATGGTTCATATGGTGATTAACGAAGTATTTCGGATGTTATGAAGGAAGGAACCAGAGGCCCTCGTTTTGGTGGGAAGAAGCGAACTGCTACAGAAGCATTTAACCTGTAACT
>WLWI01005845.1_pt1 | contig 10224 bp, 7 predicted proteins | sample 6701501 | NCBI WGS metagenome assembly WLWI01 (sample SAMN12718690, study PRJNA515312) | sponge metagenome | isolation source: marine sponge | host: Mycale hentscheli | place: New Zealand: South Island, Marlborough, Capsize Point | collected 2014-11-01
TCTCTTGCAGCTGGGTTCCGTCATCTTGAATAACATTCTTACGCCCTCCCACCACATAAATTAACCCGTCAATGACTGTGGCAGCTGCACTATTTCGTGCAGTTGGCGCCGGGGTTCCTTTGGTCCATAAACCCGTCTTAACATCGAATATATGATGCTTGTCCGTATCAACATAGGAGTCAAAATGACTCTTACCTGAATCGTCGGGAATTCGACCACCTATCACATGTATTTTATCTGCCACTGCAACAGCAATGTGTTCACCCTGCGAGATTGGTAAACTCACACCCTCACGCCAGGTATCAGTGCTCATATCATAAATGAACATGTCCGCTTTCAATTCCCACGCCGGATAGGGCCCGTCGAATCCACCCATAGCGTAAATTTTCCCGTCTATGGTTACGGGTGTGATGTGGTGGCGAGGAACAGGGAGTGATTGCAGTTGTATCCAGTGTCCGCTATTAGCATCAAACGCCTCAAAGGCTGACGAAGTAGTGACAATATCCGTGAGGATGCCCCCTATAATATAAATACGCCCGTTTGCTACGCTAGCGTAGATTTCCTGTCGGGCTGTTGGCATCTCTGCTTCAATTTGCCAGTCTGCAGGGATCGTTCTACACGAAATAACCAGCAATATTAAAAAGGCGAATAATCTGTATGTTTTCTGTAATGACATATATGCACCCCCGTACGCACTATTCCTCTTCTAGTTTGGAAATTTATAAATGTAAATTTCCATCATCGCTATCTTGCTATTTTTATACTTGCTTTTTATTCTACATCCCACTCTACCTGAAGATGAGATGGGCCATGTGACACTAGAGAAGGCGGGTATTCCAGCTTCTGATTTGAACGTAATCTCATTGATGGAATTCTTTCTGACAATAGCTTTAATGCTATTTGTGCTTCCAGACGGGCAAGGGACGCACCGATGCACATATGGTTTCCTCGGCCGAAACTCATATGTTTGTTAATATTTTTTCGTTCCAGGTCAAATTGCTCTGCGTTAGAAAATACGGACTTGTCATGACCACTAGCACCAAACACTACCCATATAGTCGCACCTTCGGGTAAGCTTACTCCGCCGAGCGTGCACTCTTTCGTCGTGGTTCTGAATAACCCACGGATTGACGGCTTAATTCTTAATGTTTCCTCCACTACCTTTGCACAACTATCCTGATCATCTTTTACCCCTTCCCAAAGCGACTCCTGTCCCAACAGAATACTCATCATGCTGCCGATCAAATCAGTGGTTGTACCATTTCCACCGATTAACAGTTGCGCAACAACACTGATAATTTGCTTGTCGTCTAATGCTGGCAATTCTTCCTCCCTGGCGTTAATCAACTTACTGAGCAAATCGAATTGAGGTTTTTTACGCCTGTCATTAAGCATCTTAACCAGATAGTCCTTCAGCTCAGCATGCCCGACGGTAATCTCCTGTAATTGTTCACCGGTCAGGTTAAGTGTTGAGAGTAGAAACGCATAATCCGTCCAACGCTTAAAATGCATCCTGTCTTCAGGTGGGACACCAAGAATCGTGGAGATGACCACTACCGGAAAGGGTATGGTGAAAACGCTAACCAGATCGCAGTGCCCTTCTTCGATAAAGCTATCAATCAAAGTGTTTCCGATGTCCACAATGATTTGCTCCATTTTCTTAACTTCGGGCGCCGTCAGCGGTTTCCCGGCTAATCGCCTGATACGGGTGTGCTCTGGGGGATCGGTATTAATGAGGGATGGATGATTCTGAGGATATCCCCAGGGTAATAATTCTTTAAGATTTTCCGGAACCTCTGGAAAGTTCAAAGAGTAACGCGAGGTAAATGTATCGGTATCCCGAATTATATTTTCTATTAAGTCAGCTGATGTGACCGCCCAGAAACCAGTTTCTTCTACAAAAAATATTGGCGCATGTTCCTGAAACTCTTGCCACAAAGGAAAGGGATTTGACAAGTGCTTAGGTTCAAATGGATGATAACTATTTGAGTATGGACAACTATTTTCTTGATCTGTCATGATCTTGAATAATGATTAATGCGCGAAACGTGTATCTCAATATTCCTCATCAATTCAAAGATTTCCCTACGAATAATATGCATCCACCATATCCGTTACGGCGCGATAGTTGTGACGGGCCAGTATTTCTTCATCTTGTAACTGGAGAAAATCTATCGCCCCAGAGGCGAGACCTTTTTGAACCAGCTCGTGAGTACTACCATCTTCAAGTAAAGTATCGCGCACAACACATTTTCCGTATTCATTGCAGAACACCTGACTCGCCTTTTCCGGCTTCTGGTAAGAAAGATGTACTTCCCAAATTGTACGGTCCACTTCAAGTGGCCAAATGTTGTAACTAAAATAGGTTCCGTCGCTCAGCCCAAAAAAGAGATTAGGAAATACGATGCAAAGTACAAGCGGCCCTTCAAGTTTTTTCTTGGTATCAGAGTCAGATCTATTAATCCCGGACAATGCATCGGTAGAGGTGCTGCCGAACTTTCCAACAATCGAACCGACCTTTGTTGGTTCAAAACTGTCTGAAGGATAAAGTGATTGGACCCTGTGAGGTCCAAAAGTCTGAAAATTATTTGAACGAAAATATTCCAGGTCTTTTTCAAAGGAGGAAGAAATAGTACGGTGATGCAAATAAGGAACATGGTAACCTTCCTGTTGTGCATCCAAAAGTACTTTCCAATTGACCCGTTCATCAGCCTTATAGGTGTACCGGGTGGAGATTTCACCGAAAGGATAATCCGCCAGATAGTCTACAACTCCCCCGAGGTATTCTTTGAGTGATTGTTCAGGATTGAAGCAAACAAAAATAAAACCATTCCATACATCTGTTGCAACTTCCGAGAGTCCAAGCTTACTTTTGTCAAGATCGTGAAAGTTCTGCTCATCAGTTACCCGCCGTAGGCAACCTTTATCATCAAAGGACCAACAATGAAATTTACAGGTAAAAAGAGAACGACGTCCTTGTTTTTCGCTTATCAGTGTGTTCCCTCTATGAGTACACACATTATGAAATCCGCGTATCACCTTATCTTTCCCTTTCACTATCAGCAACGAGGCCTTGCAGACATCTATATCCCTGACAAAAAAACTACCTCCCTGAGCCAGTTGCTCCACGCGGCCGACATTTATCCAACAGCGCTTAAATATTGCCTCGCGTTCCTTTTCAAAATAGGCAGCGGATGTGTAGGCTTCAACGGGTATCGGCTCGGTGCCGAGTTCCGGATGGTTCCTCGCATGTTTATGGAAGGTAAGTGTATCAGTCATTGTTCACAGTTCCTTTTTATGAAATAGGAAATCACGTAAGAGTAAGTAAAGCGTCTTTGTCACCGTGCTCAGGAACAAAACGTTCCGCAGGAAAACCTCCTATGACTCCCGGCTCGGTTTTGAACAATTCAATAGCATTGGCTACTTCCGCCAGGGAGAGCGTCAGGTTTAATAGGTTTTTTTCCGCTTCTGGTAATTTATCCAGTGCGAAGGTGTCAAGATGCACCAAAGCCGCTTCCGCCCGCTCAGTCATGACGTCATAAAATCTCCCGATATCTTTCATACTGCTTTGCAAACGTTTGCTATTACGTCCACTCTCTGTTGGCAAAGCCCAGGACAGGTAGGGTTCCAGATCCTTAAATGCTTTAGGTAAATGTAAATTGGTCATGATGTCGGCGCTTGATAAAACCTTAGATAAAAAATAAAACCAGAATAATGCTCCTCTGGAATTCGTTCGGTAGTCGATTAGTTACCGAAATGTGCCTCTGAGAAGAAGGTTATCGAGATTCAATATATTTGAAAAATTGATTTCATGAATATAATATATTGATTTTATCAATGTATTTTGAGCGGATAAATATGAGCATCAACCGATTAAGTACCAATCATCTTCAATGTTTAAACGCACTTTTAGTGGAAAAAAGTGTAACTAGGGCTGCAGCCCGGGTGCATTTGAGTCAATCAGCTATGAGTTGTGTATTAGCCAACCTCAGAGAACATTTTAGTGATGAGATACTGGTTCAGGTTGGCAGAAGCATGATCCCGACCCCCTTTGCTCAAAACCTGGCCGCACCAGTGAAAGAAGTGCTGGATCAACTGCAGGCAATTTCAGAGATGAAAGCAGAATTTGATCCTCTCACATCTGAGCGTAGCATTTCTTTCTCCATCACTGACTATGACGTGCGTATTCATATGATGCGGGTATTACAGGATGTTTGGGTTGAGGCACCACACATGAGTTTTAACCTACGAGCGATGTCTTCAGATTACCAAGAAGAATTGGATCAGGGAGAGATTGATATAAGTATTACGCCTGACTATCTGGCAAAAAATAGCCATCCGAGTGAGTTTCTATTTAAAGATACTTATTCCTGTGTAGTCTGGAACGAAAACCCTGAGATCGGTGCTCGTATAAGCCCGAAAAAATACCTGGAGATGGGCCACGTTTCCACCAAATGGGGAAAGGGAGAGTACTCGACCTTCGACGAAGAACATCTAACCCAAGCCGGAATCATACGGCGACTTGAAGTAATCGCGCCCAGTCTGATTACAGTGCCATTATTTGTAGTGAATACGAACAGGATTGCGACCATGACCACACGACTTGCTCTACTAATGTCAGAACAGTGGCCACTAAAAGTTTTGAAATGTCCTATTAAGATCCCACCTATTGTGGAAGTCCTACAATGGCATAAATCCCTGACTAATGATCCCGCGCTATGCTGGTTTCGTCAGAAGGTTAAAACTGTAGTAGCAGAGCTGCCTAAGTTCGATATCTCCTGAAATACAATTTTATAATGCATAATCAATCCTATAGTGCGTCATACAGTTCAAATGTAGCGGGACTTGGATTCTCGCCATTGCATGGGCCCTCTGGCCAGGCACAAACCGACACCACCCATTCAAGATCCATCTCCGCCCGAAGATCAATGTGATCACCAGGTTTAGAAAAAGATTCAGCGATCTTCCAGGTTGCGCCTTTTTCTTTAAATTCCACATTCATAAATATATTGAAACACGAAGTGGCATGTAAAACGCTTTTAGAATAACCCATGGCTTCTAGTCCGTCCTCGAGGGTATCACGGCAACCGTTAGCATCATCTATACCTGCAACAATTCTCGCATCTCGAGAGCAGAAATTTCCACCACAGTAGTGAATACGCGTGTCATCTTCTGTAATAGTCCAGATATCTTTGTAATGATTTGTTATTAATCGATGTCCCTCAGTAAGACGAAAGGTTTCCTCATGCCAGCATGAGTAGGTCATGTCGCAATATTCACTGGGGTCATCTGCCTTGAATGATACAAAATCAACAGCTTGCTTCCCTTCTACATCAATAATTCGAAGTGTCTGCCCCTTTTTAACCCTGCCCGAACCATAGTTATGGGGTTGGATGGTGTTGCTCTCTAACAATTTACCCAGTTGTGAAGCCATTATTGATTCTCCTGCAGTTTTTGCTGTTTTGTAATTTAATTAATATGAATCACTAAATGAATAATGGTGACTGTTAACATGCGTTTTGCCGTACTAACTTTTCCATAAACTATCTGATGCCAATTGGGCGCCATTAACAAGCGCACTTAACTTTAACCATGCAATATCTGGATCAGTACCAGAGTAACCGACGAAAGTACCGAAGCCACAATCGGTTCCAGCAATTATTCTCTCCTTTCCGAGAACTTCAGCATATTGTTCCAGACGTTGCGCTACTAACCGGGGATGTTCTACATGATTTGTTACCGAGTCGATAACTCCGGGCATTAACACTTTATCTTCCGGCAGCTTAATATCCTTCCAAATTTCCCATTCATGCGCATGACGTGGATTTGCCCCTTCAACGGAAATAAATCCTGCACTTATTTTCAATACGAGATCAATTATGTTTTTTAATTCAACGTCAAGATGGTGTGGTCCGGCATAATTCCCCCAGCATAGATGCAATCTGATTTTGTCCTCTGGTAAATCCCTGGTTGCGTAGTTCATGGCTTCCACAGACTTTGGAATATAGGTATTAATATCGGTCAAACCACCTTCACCATAATAGGCATGGGCCCTCATTGGCATGTCAGGCGCATCAAGTTGCAAATTGAAACCCGCATCAACTATCGACTGGTATTCGTAACGCAGGGCATTGGCTGCTGCCTCAAGGTATTCTTCATCCGAACCATAATATCGATTGGGAAAATTAAAAAGCATTTGTCCCGGGGAAACCGCAGGTATAAATGCGTTGTCGGGGTCTCGGCCGTCCAATGCCGCTTTTAAATTATCGATGTCTTTTTTTACCGCTTCCGAATCTTTTAGTTCAATTGGCCCATCAATAAAACGGGTTATTATATGTTGTCCTCCTTCATCCTCCGCGAACAACTTCGCCACCAGGGCCGGATAGTCACCGATATCCGCCGCGGATATTTGTGCCTGCTCACCACAACCGGAGTAGCGTTGCATGATATAGTTACTAAAGCCAACTTTGCTCATTTCCCCATCGGAGACAACATCAATTCCTGTCTTCCGTTGTTTCTTAACTACTTCCGCAACAGCCTCCCTCACACGTTTATCCAGTTTTTCTTTATCAACCTTTTTCTCTTCGAGCAAATCCCACATCATTCGGGTGAGATCGTCGGGCCGAGGAAGACTTCCTGCATGAGTTGTTAAAATACGCTCCAAACTACGTTTCACTTATGACTCCAATAAATAATTAGACGAAGTTTCGCGGTAGAGGTTGTATTTTGATCGTACAACTAATATGTATAACCAATCATGACACCAATGGTACGGGGTCTGGATATGTAATCGATCGCCTCTTCCGGTCGTGCAAGCTCGAAAGCTCTAATCACTGAAGTCGTACCTGTTTCGTCACCTATATTTTTCACAAACGCAGAAATTGCCCAGTGATCATTGCTCATGCCAATGGATGCATTCCAGGTGTCAAAACCTTTTAGACGCTCAAACTCAACTGCGGTGGGTGAGGCTGCCGTCACGACAGAGCTCCGGTAGGAACCATCTATTCGCAGATGCATTTCAGACAAACCAAACAGGTTTACCGGCTTGAAATAGTCCATGGCCCAAGTTGCCATACTCTCCGGTACTCCGGGTAATTTATCACCCTCCGCTGCAAATGAATCGGGTACCGCATCAAAGGGACCCAATGGGGTCGCATAGGCTTTGGTGAACTCCGCATCCGTATAAGTATACCCAGCAGTTAACTGCAAGCCCTCACTTATACTGAATCTGCCTTCAAGTTCGATGCCCTGTGTTCGTGCCTCCTCGCCATCGAAAACGGCACCAAAACCACCGGGGATGAAGGTACCGGAAACCTGTGGATTGTCCCAGTCCACCCGATAGATTGCCGCTGTATAAGTCAATTTATCAAAAGTCTTTCCTTTAATGCCAATTTCATAGTTGGTGACGGTATCAGCGGTAAAACTCAATAACGAGGGATCTTCGGCATTGATTCCAGTAAGTGGAAATGCATTCGCGCCTCCTCTACGGAACCCTTCTGCCCAGGTAAAATAAACCATTGTGTCGTCATTTAAGTCATAGGACGTGTTCAGCTTGAAAATTTCATCCTGTACATCATCGGAAACTGTCGCTTCAGTCAATCCCCTCGGGTCAAGACCATCCTGTGAAGCAAAAGCGCCAAAAAGAGGTTGTGTTGAAATTAGATCGTGTCTGCTCTCATTCCAGAATACACGCACACCGCCCGTGACCTGCCATTGATCAGTAATGTGGTAGGTCAATTCGCCGAATAGCGCGATATCCTCAACCGTGTAATCACGTCTGGCGGTAATCCAGACTTCATTATCCACTGCTGATTGCGGCACAAATCCTGGAGGGCCAGCTAGAATATTGGCCCAGCTCAAGAAAGCCGGGGCACCCAGGAGTGCTGCAAACGGATGTCCGGGTGTGTTTGCGTAGTCAGAAAAACCTAAAACAGTGTCAAACTCGCTCATTAGCAAATCACTGTCCTGATAATAAAACCCGGCCACCCATTCAAGTTTACTCTCACCCTGAGATATCAGACGCACTTCCTGCACAAAGGACTCTTCCTCAGTCGTCACATCAAAGTATTCAACCAGGCTGGCATTAGTTGTGGGGAAACCACCAAAGGCAAATCCACCCAGCAATACGTCAAGCTGTTGAACAATTCCTGAGAGGTCACCGGTATTGTGTGAATCGTTAGACGTATATGAGGTCGATGATTCCAGCCTCGCAAAACCCAGATCAACATCAAGCTCCAGCGAAACCATATCGACATCTCGCTTCAGCGGACTATTAAAGAACTGGGAATGGGTCCGCTCTTGTGAACCCGCTACCGCTGGTTCAGTCTGTATAGAAAATCCATCTGCATCATCTTCCTGATGCATATAGGTAAACTGGGCCTGTAATTTATCGGTTATCTCCCACAATAAAGAGGCCCGAATATAGTACTGATCAGCACTATCAGTATCTTCCTTAGCTTCTGTCAACAGGGGACTGGTGAATATGGCGGTAGGGTCAACCAGTTGAAGATTATCAGGCCCGCCTATAGCAAGGTTACTGGCATCCGTGAAACCGGGGATGTCTTCATAACCGGCGGCGATACGAAGTGCCGCATTATCGCTGAGCGGGATATTTACCACCCCATCGACAACAAAACCCAGCTCATCAGAATCTTCAACCGTACTAAACCCAGTGTTTAATTTCGAAGAAAACTTTTCCGGATCTGGTTTGTTAAATATAAACCTAAGTGTGCCGCCTATAGAACCCGAGCCGTACAGCGTGCCCTGTGGGCCACGTAAGAGTTCAACTCTTTCCACGTCGGCAATTTTAAGGGGTGTGAATAAGGGTGTATTGTCGAAATAGGTCGATACCCCCGCGGCCGTAATATTTGGGAGATATGCGCCAATTGATCCCTGGTTGTTGGCATTCAGTCCACGCAATATCAGTTGATTATTTATACCGGCACTGCGAACGCCCAAATCCGAATAGGCAATACCAGGTATGACCTTGCTCAGATCTGCCAAACTCGTGACATTGGCAGCTTCGAGCTGTTCCCCCGTCATTGCACTGATGTTATAAGGAATATCCTGAATCCCTACAGCGCGGCGTGTGGCTGTAACAATTATCTCTTCAAGGTCTGCGGCGAATACACTGCCGAGAAAAATTACGTGACTGCATAAAATCAATATGATTCGAGCGCTTATTTTCATAGTTTTACCCCCACCAAATAAACATGTTTATCTAGCGGGTCACATTAGGATTATTTTAACTATTTGTTAAATTGATTGTATAGATTCAATGTATTGAAATAGTCAATGTGTATATCAATTTGAAAAATTTCCACTGCAGGCAGAACTTCCGCGTATCGAGGTTTCAATCGCGAAGAGTTATCAGGTCGAAAGAAAGTCTTTAAATCGCACTCTTAATTCGGATTTTTGTATTTTACCCGTTGCTGTATGAGGAATACTTTCCACAAACACTACGTCGTCAGGTAGCCACCAATCTGGAATTTTGCCCTTCAACCACTCAAGAATTTCCGTTTTAACCAGTGTTTTATCTTTTCTAACCAGTATGAGCAAGGGACGTTCGCTCCATTTTAGATGAGGCACTCCAATAACAGCCGCTTCCAGTACCTGCGGATGACCCACAGCTGTATTTTCCAGATCAATAGAACTGATCCACTCACCGCCTGATTTAATTACGTCCTTCGCCCGATCGGTGATTTGCATGAGGCCATACTGATCAATCGTCGCTACATCGCCTGTATTAAACCAACCCTCAAAATCAAATGTCTTGTCATTCTCGCGAGTCCGATAGTAGTCGTTACAGACGTATGAGCCTCTAATTTTCAATAAGCCCGGTGATTTCCCATCTCTGGGTAGGCTCGCACCGGCATCATCCACAACTTTCATTTCAACACCAAACAGTTCCCTGCCCTGTTTCTGCTTAATTTGGTTCAATTGCTGATCGCCAAGAGTTTCCATCTCAGGTGTTAAGGAGTTAAAAGTTCCCACACCTAATTCTGTCATGCCCCAGGCATGATGAACATGGACTCCATGTTTATCAGAAAACTCTTCGATTATAGACTGAGGACATGCCGCACCGCCGACAACGATCCTGTTGAGGCTAGGAGTGGTTCTTCCTTCTCGCTCAAGGTACGCCAGAAGCGATAACCAGACTGTTGGTACTCCCGCCGAAATCGTAACACCCTCGTCGACTATCAGCTTGTGTAGTATTTTCTCGTC
>WLWI01005847.1_pt1 | contig 10221 bp, 6 predicted proteins | sample 6701501 | NCBI WGS metagenome assembly WLWI01 (sample SAMN12718690, study PRJNA515312) | sponge metagenome | isolation source: marine sponge | host: Mycale hentscheli | place: New Zealand: South Island, Marlborough, Capsize Point | collected 2014-11-01
CTTTTTAGAATATATAGCTAGACCACAAACTGCAGAGATATTTTTTGAAGACGTATTAATGGCTTGCATATTTTATGGTATGCCAATACTTGCGGAAAACAATAAACCTAGATTACTGTATCATTTTAAAAGAAGAGGCTATAGAGGCTTCTCAATGAACAGACCTGATAAAAGATTAAACAAATTATCTGTAACTGAAAGAGAAATAGGTGGTATACCAAACTCTAGTGAAGATATAAAGCAAGCACACGCTGCGGCTATAGAATCATATATAGAAACTTGTGTTGGACGAACAGAAGCCGGTTATGGAGATATGTACTTTCAAAGAACATTAGAAGACTGGGGTAAATTCAATATAAACAATAGAACAAAGCACGATGCTTCTATAAGTTCTGGTTTAGCAATAATGGCTTGTAACAAAAACCTATATTCACCGGTTAGCCCAGTGCAAAAAAAGGTTTACGATTTAGGAATTAAAAGATATGACAATAGAGGTTCTACGTCTAAAATATTAAGATAAATGAAAATACAAACAAATACCGATAGTTCTTTCCCTAACCAGGTTGTTAGCGACGAAGTAAAAGCCAGCTACGATTACGGCTTACAAGTCTCTAGAGCTATTGAACAAGAATGGTTCAATCAAGGAAGAGGTAATGGTAATAGATACTTAAACAATTGGAATAGCTTTCATTCATTACGGTTATACGCAAGAGGAGAGCAATCAATACAAAAGTATAAAGATGAATTGTCTATTAACGGTGATTTATCTTATCTTAATTTAGATTGGAAGCCAATACCAGTTATATCAAAGTTCGTTGATATTGTTGTAAACGGAATGTCAAACAAATCATATGATATAAACGCCTTTGCTCAAGATCCTTTTTCTGTAAAAAGCAGAACTGATTATGCAGCAGCTGTAGAGCAAGACATGCTTACTAAGGAAGCTTTGTTAAATATAAAGCAAAATTTAGGTATGGATTTTTCTAAAACAGGAAACTTAGAAACCTTGCCTGAAAATAGAGAAGAGTTAGACGTGCATTTACAAATGACTCCTAAGCAGAATGTAGAAATTGCGGAAGAAGAGGTTATAAATAATGTGTTAGCTTTTAATAAGTACGACCAAATAAAAAAACGCGTAGCTCACGATTTAACAACTATTGGCATTGGTGCTGTTAAAACATCATTCAATAAAGCAGAAGGTATAGTCACCGATTACGTTGACCCTGCTAATATGATTTATTCATATACAGAAGATCCAAACTTTGAAGATATATATTATGTAGGTGAGGTAAAATCTATATCGCTAGCAGAGCTTAAAAAACAATTCCCATCATTGTCAGCGTCAGAGCTAGAAAAAATACAAGACATGCCTGGTAATTCTCAGTATGTAACAAACTGGGGTAATTACGACGAGAACACAATTCAAGTTTTATACTTTGAATACAAAACATATTCAGATCAAGTATTCAAAATAAAGAAAACAGATCAAGGATTAGAAAAGACGTTAGAAAAACCTGACACATTTAATCCTCCTGCTAATGACAACTTTGAAAGAATATCTAGAACAATAGAGGTATTATATTCAGGCGCAAAAGTATTAGGCACAAATATAATGTTAGAGTGGAAATTAGCTGAAAATATGACTAGACCTACGGCTGATACTACAAAAGTAATGATGAATTACTGTATATCTGCACCTAGAATGTATAAGGGACGTATAGAATCTATAGTTAGTAAAATTACTAGCTTTGCTGATATGATTCAAATAACACATCTTAAATTACAACAAGTAATGTCTAGAATAGTGCCAGATGGTGTATTCTTGGATATGGATGGATTAGCGGAGGTTGATTTAGGTAATGGTACAACATACAATCCAGCTGAGGCATTGAACATGTACTTTCAAACAGGTTCTGTTGTGGGTAGATCACTTACACAAGACGGTGAATTGAACAGAGGTAAAGTACCCGTACAGGAATTATCATCTTCAAGTGGTCAAGCAAAAATACAAAGTTTAATTGGTACATACCAGTATTATTTACAAATGATAAGAGATGTAACCGGATTAAATGAAGCAAGAGACGGTAGTGCACCAGCTAAAGACTCACTGGTAGGTTTACAAAAGATGGCAGCTAACGCTTCTAATATTGCAACTAAGCACGTATTAGATTCTTTGTTATACTTAACGGTTAGAACTTGCGAAAATATAAGTTTGAAAGTAGCTGATGTTATTGAAAATCCTTTAACAGAAAATGCTTTAACAAACGCTATAAGCACATTCAATACTAAAACACTTGAAGAGCTAATGAATTTACAGCTGCACGATTTTGGTATTTATTTAGAGCTAGAGCCTGAAGAGGAAGAAAAAGCTTTGTTAGAACAAAACATACAAGTAGCTTTGCAAACACAAGCAATTGCTTTATCTGACGCTATTGATATTAGACAAATAAAAAATATAAAGTTAGCTAATCAATTCTTAAAGCTTAGACAAACTCAGAAAATAAAAAGAGAACAAGAACAACAACAAGCTAACATTCAAGCGCAAGCCCAAGCAAATGCTGAGGCATCTGAAAAAGCTGCAATGGCTGAAGTTCAAAAACAACAAGCACTTACTCAAGAAAAAGTAAGTATAGAACAAGCTAAGTCACAGTTTGAAATACAAAGAATGCAAACTGAAGCTCAAATAAAAAGAGAGTTAATGGCTGAAGAATTTAACTTCAATATGCAGTTGGCTCAAGTAAGAGCAAATGCAGAAGGAAGTAAAGAAAAAGAAATTGAAGATAGAAAAGATAAAAGAATAAAAATGCAGGGATCTCAGCAGTCTGAGTTGATACAACAAAGACAAACAGAAGGATTACCTAAAAACTTTGAATCATCAGGAAACGATGTGTTAGGCGGATTCGGAATAGAAGAGTTCGGTCCTAGCTAATAAACAATTATTTAATTATATTATATTATGTCAGAAGTAAAACAAGAAGGGGATTTTAAAATCAAATCCAAGAAAACAAGTCCTAAAAAGTTAGGCAATCAATCTAACGAACCTATAAAGGTTAATATAGACGAAGTGAAAGAACCAGCAGCTGAAGAAGTTGCTAAGGTAGTAATACCAGAAGTTAAAGAAGACGTAGTTGAAGAACCTGTCGTAGTCGTTAACGATATACCGGACGATACTGCACAAGATGGTATTATAGAAATTGTAGATGAAAAGCCCGCTCAAGAGCCTGAAAAAGTTATTGAACAACAAATTCAGCAAGTAGCTGAACAAAGAACGCTACCAGAAAACATAGATAAACTTGTTACCTTTATGGAAGAAACAGGTGGATCAGTGGAAGACTATGTTAGGTTAAATGCAGACTACTCAAATGTTGATGATAAAACATTACTAAAAGAATATTATAAACAAACAAAACCCTATTTAGAATCAGATGACGTTAGCCTACTATTAGAGGACTACGATTATGATGAGGACCTAGATGAGGAAAGAGATATACGCAAAAAGAAAATTGCGTTTAAAGAAGAAGTTGGAAAAGCTAAAAGCTTTTTGGAAAAAGCCAAGAGTAAATATTACGACGAAATCAAGTTGAGACCCGGCGTAACTCAGGATCAACAAAAAGCAACAGATTTTTTCAACCGATATCAAGAAGATCAGAAGATAGCTGAGCAGCAGCATTCGGACTTTAAATCAAAAACAAATGATTACTTTACTAATGAATTCAAAGGTTTTGACTTCAATGTAGGTAAAAAGAAGTTTAGATATGGTTTACAGGATCCCAATAAAGTTGCAGAGAACCAATCAAGTATTAACAATTTCGTAGGAAAGTTTCTTGACGATAGCGGTAATATAAAAGATACAAAAGGTTATCATAAGGCTATTTACATTGCTTCAAATGCTGACAAGATTATTAATCATTTTTACGAACAAGGAAGAACAGATGCTACTAAAGAAATAGTTAGTAGTTCTAAAAATCCCAGTGCAGAGCCAAGGCAAACTACCTCTAGTGAGTTCGTAAACGGAATAAAAGTTAAGTCAATAAGCGGTTATGATTCTTCTAAACTTAGAATTAAAACAAAAAAATTTAACTAAAAAAATTAAAAAATTATGGCAAATGTAAGCCCAGTGTTTGGAAGCTTAATTCCAACGCAAAAAAAGCAAGCCTTAGAAGGCAATTATTTAAACTTTACTGATGGAACGAGTGATTTCGCACAACAGTACTTACCAGAAATCTATGAAGCTGAAGTAGAGCGTTATGGAAATAGAACCTTAGGTGGTTTCTTAAGAATGGTAGGAGCTGAAATGCCAATGACTTCTGACCAAGTAGTATGGTCTGAGCAAAATAGATTACACATTTCTTATGAGAATGTAATAGCAACTAACACGGGTGCAGTTGGAGCAAAAGTTTCTACTTTAACTATACCTGTTGGTGGATCTGGTGCAACTCTTATTGAAAACGTTGTATCTCCTGGTTCTACAATTGTAGTAATGAATCCAGCAACTGGAGCAGAATTAAACTGTTACGTTGTTGCTTCTGGAGCTACTCCTGGTAGTACATTAGGTGCAGGTGTATTAACTGTAGCGCCTTATTCGCAAGAAGCATTAGATGGAACTGGAGCAGGAGCTGCTGAAGTAGATTTAGTAACTGGTGGACCAGCACTTAAGATTTTCGTATACGGATCTGAGTATGGAAAAGGAACTGGAGATGCTAACAGAATTTCTGTAACACCTTCTTTCACTCAATACTCTAACTCTCCTATTATCATTAAAGACAAGTATGCAATCAATGGATCTGACACTGCTCAGATTGGATGGGTTGAAGTAGCTACTGAGTCTGGTCAAGGAGGTTTCTTATGGTACTTAAAAGCTGAATCTGAAACAAGATTACGTTTTGAAGATTACTTAGAAATGTCTATGGTAGAAGGTGAATTAAAATCTGGAAGTTCAACTACAACTGCTAAAGGTACTGAAGGTCTTTTTGCTGCTGTTAAAAGCCGTGGAAATGTATTAGTAGACTTTACTGCAACAACTGGTTTAGCTCAGTTTGATTCAATTCTTAAAAACTTAGATACTCAAGGAGCAATCGAAGAAAACATGTTATTCTTAAACAGAGAAACTTCTCTAGACTTTGATGATATGTTAGCTGGCGTAGGGCAAACAGCTGGAGCTGGTGCTTATTACGGTGGTGGTAGTTCTTTTGGTGTATTTGAAAATTCTGAAGAAATGGCATTAAACTTAGGTTTCTCTGGATTCAGAAGAGGTTCTTATGACTTCTACAAAACTGACTGGAAATACTTAAACGATGCTTCTACTCGTGGAGGTGTTGCTGATGCTGGAATCGAAGGAGTATTAGTACCTGCTGGAACTTCTACAGTTTACGATCAAATATTAGGAACTAACATCAGAAGACCTTTCTTACACGTAAGATATAGAGCTTCTCAAGCTGATGATAGAAGAATGAAAAACTGGATCACTGGATCTGTAGGTGGCGCAGCTACTTCTGATTTAGATGCGATGGAGGTTCACTTCTTATCTGAAAGATGTTTAGTGACTCAAGCGGCTAACAACTTTGTGTTATTCACAGACTAGTACCGATTAAACTAATGTAGTAGTTACCCTTGTTGAACTGACAGGGGTAATTATTACTCTTATTAAAAATTTTATTATATTATATTATGGCAGCAAATGCAAACAAAACTACAGCTAAAAAGCCTGTAGCAAAAAAAGAAATAGTACAAGAGCAAGAAGTAATGACTGCTCCAAAGAAACAAGAACCAGCTAAACCAAGCTGGGAAATAAAAGATAGAATGTATATAGTTATAGGTCAAGCGCCATTAACATTAACAATTTCATCAAAACACACATTAAGACATCCTTTATTATATTTTGATAAAGAAAAAGGTCTTCAAAGAGAACTTAGATACGCAACAAATCAAAATTCTCCTTTTATAGATGAGCAAAACGGTCAAGCAACACTAGGACATATAATGTTTAAAGACGGTGCTCTATATGTTAAAAAAGAACAACAAAATTTACAAAAATTACTATCTTTATATCATCCTTTACTAGGCAATAAATACTACGAACACAACCCAGTAGCTATAGCTGAAGATGAATTAGAAGATTTAGAAGTTCAAATAGATGCAATGATGGCAGCTAGAACAATGGATGTTGATGACGCTGAAGCAATACTTCGCGTTGAGTTAGGGTCTAAAGTTTCAGGCATGACAACTAAAGAACTGAAAAGAGATCTTTTACTATTTGCAAAAAGAAATCCAGATTTATTTATAGAACTAGCAAATGATGATAATGTTCAATTAAGAAATATAGCTATAAAAGCTTCTGAAATGGGTATTATTAAATTGTCACAAGATCAAAGAACATTTACTTGGGGATCAAACGGTAGAAAATTAATGACAGTGCCTTTTGATGAAAATCCCTACTCTGCAATGGCAGCTTACTTCAAGACCGACGAAGGTGTAGAAGTTTATAGGTCAGTAGAGAAAAACTTAGAATAACATGTAATATTAATATTAGCTGGTCACTCATCGTGACTGGCTGATATTATAATAAAAAAATAAATAATGGCTATAAATGTAAATACAGTGTATCAAACAGTTCTGTCTATATTAAATAAAGAACAGAGGGGTTTTTTAACACCTGCAGAATTTAATAAGCTAGGAGCACAAGTACAATTAGATATATTCGAAAAATACTTTGAGGATTTAAATCAACAAATAAGAGTTCCTCAAGCTGATGCAGACTATTCTGACAGAATTATGAATATTGATGAAAAACTAGCTATATTTAAAACGTTTGGCACAGCTACATATAACAATTCTAGCAACCCAAACCTAAGATACTTTTCCCTTCCAACTCAAGATGCTTATGGTGCTGATGTAGACTTTTACAGATTAGGCACCGTTACCTACAAGAACAATAAAAGTGAGATAGTAGAACTGCAAAGACTTTCAAGAACAGAATTCTACAACATAGAAAGATCTCAACTTACTAAAGCAACAGAAAAATTTCCTACTTATTTATACGAAAATAGAGGTAATATAAACATCCCAGGGACTCAAATAAACAACAGTCTTCAAAATGTTATGTACGTTAATCCAGCAACTATTACAACTAATATAGATGTAGATTACATAAGAAAACCTATAAATCCTATATGGGGATTTACTACAGGTAATAGAGGTCAATACATGTATAACAATAATTATTATGATCCAGCTAACGGCACGGGCTCTATAAATTTTGAGCTGCATGAATCGGAACAAGTTAATGTTATTTTAAGAATATTAGCTTACGCAGGTATAATAATAAGAGACCCTCAAATAGTGCAGGCTGCCGCAAGTGAGGTTCAACAAAAAGAAATAAACCAAAAAACATAATAAAATATGTCTCTACCAAATGGTGGTTTAATAACCGAAAACAATCAGCAATATTACGCAGGTGTACAAAAGTTTCTATCTGCAGCTGGTACAGGTCAAGCCTTTACTACTACGTTTGATACAGACTTAGTACTTGGCAGCTATGACCCACTACAACCAAACTACGCTTTAAATAACTTCAAATTATACACCGCAAATGCCGGTGTTTTAACATATACAGAATATACTTCAGCTTATACTGTATCAGGTAATACTATAACGTTCACAGGTGATTTAGCAGCTAACACAAGTGTGGTTGTTCAATTAAAAATATTAAGCGGTGGTGAATACGGAAACAGGGATGCTTATGGCAACACTGTCGAAGAAAACTATGGTAGCTACGGTTATATATCTTTACAAGATATAATAAATAATTTTCAAATAGCTTATGTTGGTGTTGGTAAATTAATACCTAATGTTAAAAGAAGTGATATAATATTTCATGCTAAGCGAGGATTACAGGAATTTAGCTATGATACATTAAAAAGTATCAAATCACAAGAATTAAATATACCCCCTGAATTAAGTGTTGTAATACCGCAGGACTATGTAAACTATACGAAGGTATCTTGGATAGATCAGTTAGGCGTTAAAAGACCTATATATCCTGCCAACAACTTAACTACCAACCCATTTGAAAACCCTATACAAGACGCTGAAGGTGTACCGACACAAGATAACTTTGGTAACAATGTTGAGGGTACATCAATAACAGAGGAAAGGTGGAGGACAGCAGATGATACTTTAATAAATCAAGACACTCCAGAGGATTTATATAATCAAGGATATGACAGCTGGGGATGGGATGAGCAACTTTTAGGTCAAAATTACGGGCTAGATCCTCAGTATGCTCAAGTAAACGGGTGGTTTACTATAAATAACAGAGAAGGTAAGATGTCTTTTTCAAGTAATTTAGCTGGTGCACTTATAGTTTTAGAGTATATATCTGATGGATTATCTTCTGATATGGAAACGAAAGTACCTAAGCTAGCAGAAGAGGCCTTATATGCTCATATAAGCCACGCTATCATAGCCTCTAGGATAAACCAACCTGAATATATAGTTAGAAGATTAAAGCAAGAAAGAAGCGCTAAATTAAGAAACGCTAAATTAAGATTATCAAATATAAAACTTGATGAAATAGTTCAAGTAATGAGAGGTAAATCTAAATGGTTAAAACATTAAATTAAATGGCTAGTTTTAAAAATATTTTCATAAAGTCTAAGATGAATAAAGATCTTGATGATCGATTATTACCTCAAGGCGAATATAGAAATGCAGTAAACATCCAAGTAAGTAAGTCAGAGTCTGAAGATGTTGGAGCATTAGAAAATGTGTTAGGTAACGAAATGGTTGTTGATTTTGGATCAGTAACCGGAGAAACAGATGTAATATGTATAGGCTACTTGGTTTCCGAAGTAAATTCTAGTATTTACTTCTTTCTAACAAACAATACTGTTGCAAACAATCCTACAGGCATTTACGATAAAGATGCTAAAAACTTTATAACTAGATCAATAATATCACCTAATACTTCAATACAAAATACAATATTAGTAGAAGGAGCCTTTTTAAACTTTTACGAAAACAACCCAATACACGGCATAAATCTTCTTGAAGATCTTTTATTTTGGACTGATAATAGAAATCAACCTAGGAAAATAAGGGTTAGCGCTGCCGCTGATGACGTTACTTATTACAGTATGGAAGACACAATATCTGTAGCTAAGTATATGCCTTATAAAGCACCTGAACTTTGGCAAGAAGCAAGCGTAGCTAGTACCTACGAAACAACTATGAAAGATGTTGTTAGTGAGTATTTACCAAATGGTACAACAGCTAATCCATATTATAATGCTGGTTACCAAGGAGATCCTGATTATCTTGAAGATAAATTCGTTAGGTTCAGTTATAGATTTAAGTTTGATGACGGTGAATATTCTGTATTTGCACCGTTCACGCAAGAGTGCTTTATACCTAAACAAGACGGTTATTTTATGTACACTAGCGACGACAACAATGATATGTCAGCGGCTTATAGAAGTACTATTGTTGATTTCATGGAAAACAAAGTTAATCAAATAGATTTACTTGTAGACTTGCCTACAAATGGAAATCCAAACATCACGACAACTTTAGAAAATGTAACTAGTCAGTTTAAAATAACTGAAATAGAAATACTATATAAAGAATCAGACGGGTTGGCTGTTATGGTAGTGGATGTTATACCTGCTAGTCAAATAATAAGCCAATATGACGCGGCAACACCTTCAAATACTTATAAATACAGATATTCTGGAACTAAACCTTTTAGGACACTTCCGGAAGATCAGTTAATTAGAGTTTATGACAAAGTACCTGTTAGAGCTTTAGGACAGGAAATTATAAGTAATAGAATTGTATACAGTAATTTTCAAACAAAGCATACCCCTCCTTCAATGGATTATAACGTTGGAGCTGGTCCTAAAAGAAATTTTGATATAACAACAAATCCAAATAATGAAACTTCTTGGAGCACTGCTATTGTTGAGTACCCTAATAGTACTCTAAAACAAAACAGAAACTACCAAGCTGGATTTGTGTTGTCAGATAGGTTTAGTAGAACAACATCTACCATATTATCAAATACTTCAAACACAACCGTAGCAAGTGCAAGTGTTGCTCAGTTGTCAACGGTGTATTCACCATACAACCCAGAAACATTGAACATAGGGCAATGGCCTGGAGATTCTTTGTTTATAGAAGTAAACGAACAAATACCTCCTAGTATACCGTCAGCTCTTTATCCAG
>WLWI01005848.1_pt1 | contig 10220 bp, 13 predicted proteins | sample 6701501 | NCBI WGS metagenome assembly WLWI01 (sample SAMN12718690, study PRJNA515312) | sponge metagenome | isolation source: marine sponge | host: Mycale hentscheli | place: New Zealand: South Island, Marlborough, Capsize Point | collected 2014-11-01
ATATGGGAATGATATTTTACTCTCACGCCATATTTTCACTCGCCTTCGGCTCGTGAAAATATTTTGCGTGCTCATAAAATATTTTCCCATATTGTACTCAGACTCGTGCTATAAGTATTATATATATGCTATGATAGATATCTTCACAATAGCATTTTTTAGGTTCATGACCCTTGTGATGCAAGCTCTCATTACCATTAAATAAGTTAGTAGTTATAGCAACCAGCCAAGCTTACCAGTTCCCAGTTTATACAGCTACCTTTCTCTTAAAAATGCCAACTTTACAAGTTGAGTTACCAGCCCTAGTACTGACAACTGCAGTGAAGATATCCAGCATAGGATAAACCACTTATTACACTAGTCAGAGGTGATATAACACGATATTTCACTCTCAGGCTTTATTGTCACTCACCTCTGGCTTGTGAAAATAAATTAGCCTGCTCATAAAATATCTCGCCATATCACAATTGATTCGTTTATTAATAACTATAAATATAATAATATTATATATAATTAATAGCCAATTTTTCTCGTTGTAACAGCCAATATCCCGAAACATTTAATAACAATATTAGCTGTTAGAACGAAAAATTTGCTATTATTATAATTATTTCAGCCAAGAATGAGTGAATCATATATATGTATATATAATTGCTTGTGTTGCTATTGTTTACATTGTATTAGTGGTGACTATCAGAGACTAGAGTATCTTGGAGATGCTATTCTTCAGTTCTTGACTTCCAAATTTGTCTATCATCATTTTCCAGCCCACAATGAAGGTCATCTTTCAGTAAGTTCTCATCTAGAAGATTTCAGTCTATGCTTTTTGGCTTCACAAATCATTTTTATACTGAGTTATTTTCCTTGAGTTTTATTTAAATAATCATCCAATAATTTTTTTTTTAAGTAGCTATAATATATTTTACTTTTTTTAAAGACTAAATTTTTTTTATGACTTCTAATCTGCATTAAATATGATTTATTTCTTGCACTTTGTGAAGTTGCTAAGGACTTCGCTGGTTCACAATAAGCAGCTGTCAGTGATCTGCCAAGAGCTGAGTTTCCAGGACTATGTCATCACCAGTGAAACAGAGGTCAGTTGTATAGCCAGGTAAAAAAAAAAAAAAAACAGTAAGGGTTCATATAGTAAGTTCACATCTTAATGTTGTGTGGCTTGTGTACGATCAGACCATTGTAGTTGTATGAAATGTACATTACTTTTTGCTTGAAGGAATATGGTTAAAATTATTGTTTTTTAAAAACTATGTCATCATATTCTGTTTCTTCCATTATAGAAACTTGAGCTTTCTGTCAAAATTATGGCAGATGTGGTTGAATCCTACTTGGGTGCACTTACTTTAGAGAAAGGTTTGGACAAAGCTGAAGCTTTCCTCATGAAGCATCTTTTTCCCAAGCTTAAAGTAAGGAAAGGCTTAGTCTTGGTATGTCAGTGAAAATTTCATCCATCTTCCCCCTTCCCCATTCTTAATGTCTTTGTAGGACACTGTTATAAAGTCACAGTTGGTAGATTCTAATACCAGGCTAAATCAAGCAGCTGCATTTACCTGTAAGAAGCAGGGTGTGTCACTTCAGTTGCCAGTGTATAAGTAAGTCCTACTGGATAATTGTTCACAGTAAAAGTGAAAGACTCATGTTTTGGTGCAGACTAGTCAGTCAAGAAGGAGCCAGTGATAAACCAGTCTTTACTGGTAAGAGTTATTTCTGTTATAGTTATTATTTTTTTAAAAAGATTATTCTCAATTTGAATAGTTGCAGTATATTTTGGCAAGAGAAAGTTAGGTGTGGGCACTGGACTAACGTGAGGCGTGTTTTGCTATCTATTATTTTGGTTAAAATTGATTTACTTAATGTTTTAGAATGCGTGAAGCTAGAAGTAAAGCTTCTGAAGCCGCATTACAGAGTGGTAAGCTTTAAGGTGGTCTAGGAGATGGAGATTTGGAATTATATAAATATTGAAATAAAATGTCCAGATAATTTGATTCATGAAAACATAAGAAAGTTACATTCCTTTGTCTTGTATTTGACAGTCATTGGGCACAATATATAGAAATAGTCTGTTGAACGAGAGATTTCAAGAGTTGTAATACCAATAGTCGATAAATTGTTTAACTAAAAATACCCAGTAGGTTTACATTAAGGTGAACTTTATGTTTGGAAGGTAGATTATAGTTTGGCAGTAATAGTAACTTGATGTTCATAATTGTCAGTCATGCTCACTGTGACGATAAAAAAAATCCGAGGTCATGAACTGCAGTTTGAACTTGTGTGGTACTTCAAAGGAATGTGTGTTCTCCATTTGACCAATGTGATGACTATAGTACGGTAAAGCTGAGAGTCTCATGTAGCCAGACCCTTTACCTACTGCTACGCTTGGAAGGGGTCTGGTGGCATTGGTGCATAGTACCCATTCAAAGCCCTTCAGATCTCAAGGGTAAGTTGCGGTTCCGGTAGTGGTTGTTTACCTGACCACAGCCACTCAATCAGCACTTTCTGTGATCCAATAACTTCTGTGTACTAGTAATGACTGTAGAAAACTAGCTGTATATTAGATGGTAAACATTTAGGAAGGACTGAAGGACACAATAGCTACAAGAACACAGGTACAAATTTACAGGTGTGGTATTTTGATTTTCTGAAAGTTTTAACTGCATACAAGAACTGGTACTATGTACTAATTCCACCAGACCCTTTCCCAGAATAGTGATAGGTAAAAGGTCTGGCTAGCAAGACTAGGTAAAGCTGTTCTAGCTGACCAATTGGTAAAGGGTTTCACAAAGTACTTTGATCCCAAGTTTGAAATAATCAGGTTACTTTCTTATATTAGTACTTAATTCACTGCATTGATGTTAGTGCTGTTGTTATTGGTGGTGAGCGTTGTTATTTTGTTGTTGTTGTTACTGGTGTTGTCAGTGGTAGTATATATATGTGTGTTTCTTATAATTAGTTATTTGATTACTTGTGTTGAATATAGGTGTGCTTCGTATTCCAACAGATCAGTGACCAGGAATATATTTATACAGAGTGACTGTCATTTGATTTATTTTTTTACAATTACTATTTTTTCCACAAATATTTTCAATTAACACTCTTAATCGTTTCAATTTAATATAAATTCCTGCGGTGTATGCAGGTGTGCGCTAAAGAGGTAAGGCGTGCATTTCCTATAGTTTCTTTTTTAGCTTCTAGACAAACCTAAGTGTCATTAGAAGGTTTGTTACAGAGCTATAGGAGAGACTGGTCGGGGGGATGGTGCTGCTACCCCTTAATGAAGATGGCTGTTAAGCGCAGAACTCGGAGCAGTGCAAATACGGGTGCCCTTCTTTGTAAACGCGATGCGCCAGACCGAAATCTGGAGCTTTCGCGCCCCGCTATGCTACTACTGATGCTTGGATGTGCCTCGTTCGTTAATGTAGCTACTGCGAATGAAAATTCGGGACTGCTTGCACCTTTTGAGAGTGGATCTGGGTCCTTTTTGAGCAAGGGCTTTGTGCCTACGTCGGGTAGTGGCGCCTTGCCTACGTCGGGTAGTGGCGCCTTGCCTACGGACGTAGGCGAAGAATTACCCACGGATGGAGGCTCGGAAGAAGGTATGTGTTAGGGTGTTCTTTTTTTTATTGGGGTGGGTGCAATTAATTGTTTGTATTCCTTTCTGAGAGTAGTATTTTCAAGCTTCAAGTCTTTCCTCGGTTGTAGCGGTGGGCGTGGCTGACCGACGCAATGCCTCCGAGCGCATTGTGTGCGCAACAAAGAAGCCTTCCGAGGTTATGAGGTTTTAGATTCACAGCAGTTAATACTTTGTGTGGGAGTAAAAGACATAGTTTTCCCACTTCAGGGGATGTGTGTTCTCCATTCCAGAAAGTGACCTTTTAAGCTACACAGAAGAAATTGGTGATCTGCTCACTTGCAAAATGCCATAAGAATACGAATCTTTTGTTGTATTTTGTTTGTTTGATAGTAAATAACTTAATTGGTGTAGTTACGTGGAATCTCCCCAAGTGTAAGAGTTCATAGGTGATGGAAGCAGTTTGAAAGTGGGGAGGGCAGGCTAGACTAGATTGGAGTGGAGTGTCACGCATAATATGACACTTTAAATAGTTTTCAAACAATAATGAACAGCTATTCCAATAAATAAGGTTAATTGGTTTCCATGAATATCCCAAATACATTTCAACAATGGACAGAACCTGGACCAATTTTCAGTTACAATGCATAATTCTATGATGAATTCAAGGCATTAATTACTTAGTTCACAAAGTGGGGAGGCCATGGCTGCTCAGCCTATCCCCTTCCATCACTTATGAGTAGATATATCTTTCCTTGTCTGTGACAAATACTACTTAGTGAGCAAATTGTCTGAATATGAAGTATACTCAGTCGACCTTCCCATAATCCTCCTGCCACTCCCACCTTCCCATAATCCTCCTGCCACCCCCACCTTCCCATAATTTTTTTTTAACCTTACAATGATGCAGTTCTACTTTATACTCTGCTACCACATGGTAACACCTGGCAGTTGCTACGTCATATCATATGATCTGCACTGTTTGGACAGCTGTTATGGAAGGTGTTAACTTAAGCTGTGAATCCTCAGCATGCGACCAATCAAATTGACGTGTTTAGTCATGCTCTGTTCTAATACTTGAATTTGTAACATGCATATTGCACATGTTCGATATTGTGGGTGGCTTTGTCCTACGGTACTTGATAGCATTGAAGCACTTAGCTGTAATCCTAATGAATGATGTTTAGTGTTAAATTCTTTGCTTCAGAAGTGATACATTTTATTTATTGTTGTCTGTTCTTGATTTCAGATCTGTTCCCGCACGAGTACCAAAATGTCTCTAATTTAACATTCGACATCATTGACGTGCTGGAACATTTCAAGACAAACTCCACCCCTCAATTCATCATTGTCAGCACCAATACATACATCAATGCCATCACCGGCAACCATTCCTCATCACTGAAAACTAAACTTCTTCCTCCCAACTTCATACTTTCCTTCTCTTACCATCCGTTGGACAATACCGTTTTAGACCTCATGAGCACTGGGCACAGACGCTTGTCTCCGTCTGACCTTGATAGGATTGCTGAGCCAGACAGTAGTCCAGAAGACACTGGAGATGACCTCAAAGGACTCGAAGAATCTTCTGACAAATTCGCTTCTGTGATGCTTTTGAAATCGACCCTTTACCTGCAGCCTGAACAAAAGAAGTATTACCCGCTTTGGACTAACGTCTCCAGTGGGAATCTTCACAGCTTGGTCTTCATTGTCAATCAAGGTGTGATCAGTTCGTGCATGGATGGTTATTATCTCGAAGAGAACCCCAAGATCACACTGTGGAACACATCAGTAAATGTTGGCTTACATCCTGTCCAGTTGGGTTTGTCAAAACACCTTCATTCCATTAAAAGCCAGGTAAAGGGTTGTTAATTTCAAGGAAGAATCTGGGATGGCATGCAGAAACAACGGCTGTTGTTGTTGTTGTTTTAATTTAAGCACTATGGTCTGTCTTCCATTAATTGATTGTGTGTGGTAGTTGACAAATGCCGTGCTAAAATTAAAACAACAACAATAACAGCAGTTTATTCTAAGTGTACTGTCAGGGTTCATTTAGGGGGGTGGGGGCTTGCCCTCCTTGAGTTTATTTCGTCCTCCCCCTGAAATTCTCTACATTTAACAAAGGGAGTAATGATGGGATTGAAATTTATTGAAGCAAGTTTACTTAGAACAGAAAGTAAGACATTATTTTTTAAAAATGATGTCACTCCAATATATACCCTTGCCACACCTTCTCCACAACTACTCCTTTCCCCCGTCGTCTATATCTTCTCTTCCAGGTGACCTGCCCATGAGGTAGCACAAGCTCAATCTAGCCCTCTCCCTTAGATTGATTCCTAAATGAATCCCTGACTATAAGACTTACTTATGCCCGATTGATAAATCAGCCCACATTTTTTTGCTCATTTTTGCTGGGGCACCTGGGAGATTGGGTGTTCCTGGGATGGCTGGAGGGGAGGATGGCCAGATAAAGTCAAGACTATCAAAGTATTTTCCAACCTCCAGATTAACCAACAATTATGGTTTATCTACCAACAGCCTCACCACTTGACTGTCTAACTTCCAGGTGGTTGTTAGCTGGGGAGATCATATGGTAAGGGGTTGTCAACTGGACAGGTCATTGGTTGTCAGCCAGGCAGATCCGCATTTCATTTTAGCTTATGGGAATTAGTTGTTGCTCTTTTGGAACTAAAACTTGAACAAGTTATTTCGAGCTACTTTAAGTGCACTGGGTCTATTAGATTCATCTCTTTCACATCACATAGTCTTTCTTGTTGGATCGTGTGAATATTTTGAGTCATGCATGATGGTGTAATATTTTGATATTATTTTTATATTTTTGTTATTTTCCTCCTTGTGGTTAGGGTATTCTGTGCGCTGCATCCATACTACCATTAGGACCTAGTGAAGTATCGTCTAGTGCCATGTGCAATAAAATCCAGCATTCCTGCTCAGACTTGGTGAGTTAGTTGTCAGGGAAACGGTCATACTCAATATAGTTTACAGTGCGACACTCCGGACTAGCAGAGTAATAATGGCTTTAATTGGTCTTTCTGCCTAGTAAAGTAGCTTTCACACATGTGCGCACACACATACACACATTTATACACACACACATGTACACACATTCAAACAAACAAACATAACCAGTTTCTTTAGTGGTACTCTCTAATTATGATTCAGTCATTCTCAGCTATGGTTAAGTTTTTTAATTAACATAATATCGGCTGTTAGAAAGAGAAAAATTTGCTATTATTGCTATCTAATTGTTTACCATTTGTCGGACACGACTGAAAGAAAATGTTTTATTGAAGATGCTCATTATCTACACTTAATCATGTGTTCACTTTTTGCTGCAGAGTTATTCAGTCATAGTGACAGTTGAACCAATCAGAACAGGCCTTTCACATATACACACACATACACACATGCGCATGCGCGTGTGCAACACACACACACCTATGCACACACACACACACATATGAAACTTGAGTTTTACTAATAATTATTGAGTAAGTTTCCTCTCTGTGCACTTGCACAATCTATTTTTAGATACTGGCGTCCACTTTGTGTGTATACGACTAACTATCCATACCTATTGTAAACAATTCTTGACCACAGTGACCAGTTTGCTGGAGGGAGTTCTTCAAAGTACATACCTGACCTACTCTTAGTCAACAATGCCAGAAATTATTCACTAACTTACCCCTAAACTTGAACAATGGAGAGTGCATGTACAGAACGCTGATCTGGAGCCCACTCAATATACTCTGGTTATAGCATAGGTCCAGTGCTCACCCAAAGCTCTAGTCTAATTAACTCTCAGCGCGCATGCGCGAGAGGGTTATAGTAGTCATCCTGTCTGTTTGTCTGTCTGTCTGTCTGTCTGTCACGCTCTGATTTTGGAGGTTACTGACAATTAACAGTCGATTTAGGTATGAACTTACTCAGAACAAAGATTTAAGACCTTTTATTGTGCTACTTTTTAAAATTTCGGGCTAATTGTTGAGAAAATGCGAAGCTTTGAGCTTCGCGTAGGTACCAGCTTTTATGGGCAACGCCCCCTAGCATCACATCATAATCACGTGAGCAAATAGTTTCTTGCAGCCAGCGGTGTAGTTTGCTTTATGCTCACGGAAGTTAACGGAGTTGAAAGAAGTGAAGTTTCGCGTTGAAAATGTATATGGGTGAGTGTTTCTGGCTAGTTTAGCGTCTTCTCTTATGAAGACAGCGTTTCCATGTATCATTTTCATTGGTCGAGCTATTTTGATACCTCATTAAAAATAGCTACCAGATTGCTTGTTCTTTTGGAAGGAGATTATATTGTAATAGCTAGATAGTGTTTAATAGCGCTGAGGGTTCGCACCTTTGGTGCTTCATTAACAATTGTAGACCATTAGGTAAATAACAGATATAAGAAAATTCTATTTTTGGTGCAGTTGTGGGGTGAACAAACAAAACAAAAACAAACAAACTAATAATTTGCCTTTATTGTCTTGTAGAGTTTACGTTCACCTGCTCAAAATGGAGGAGAATATGTTGACGTTTACAATGGATACAACCCTCATGAGGTAAAGGGTGGATGTTTACTGTCATGATTTCTGACATTTTTTTTTACTGGCATTATTTTTCAACTTTTCCTTGTAGCATTATTTCAATGTTTTGTTGGAAACATGTTGGTATAGCTTATAGGTCAGTTGTTTGGTAAAGGGATTTCAACCATGCAGATAATTATAGCAACCTAGTGTGATAATAATTGCTGACATCACTGGGTTTTTTTTTTTTTTTTTTTTTTTTTTTTTTGGTGGGGGGGGGGGGGGGGGGGGGGGGGGGGGGGGGGGGGGGGGGGGGGGATTAAATAAAGTATAAATGAAAATAACACAATAAACTAAGTAGTTAGCCTCAGCTACTAGTATCTTTAGTTCCACCATTTTTGCATCCTCCCTCCCCACTACCTCCTTGCCTGTTCATCTTGCTATTCTCTTTGTTGATTTCTTTAGACCATAAGACCGACATCCACCGTACAGGTGCCAAGTGTGTTGCAAGCGGATCTCAAGACCCCAAACTACCAGGCCCCTCCTACCACCGGCCCGGGACCTTCCGCACCAAACCCGGCCGAGGAGACCCGACTAGGTCGATGAGCTGCAGCGATAAGATCCTGCGCTGGAACTCTCTGGGCTGTCAGGGCGCCCTCCTCTCTCACTTTATCTCCTCCCCCGTAGTCCTGACAACCTTTACCATGGCAACTCCGGTATTCGACAGAGAAGCAGTTACAAGAGCCATCTGTGTGGGGGTGGGTAGTCGTTTGGTTCAGTGTCCTGAAAGGTCAGCTCTGTACACGCACACTCCTGTTATATACAACTGCACGTGCCAGCTGAAGGGAGTGGAGGAGTGTGGTCTGGCTTCTTGGTGTGACTTGAAGGTAGCTCCAGCAGGTCAGGTAGTGACTGGCTTATTGAATATTTCTAATCTTTAATAAGCCCTCACGATAATATTTAAAAATAATGAAGGAGTGCACCCCAAACATTGACTAAACCTGTTTATCTGGACGAGGATAAGAGTTCTTAATCATCCTTAGTACACTTGGATGGAAGAGAAAAGAAATTATATTCATGTATTGCAAGAGTTTATATATATATATATATATATATATATATATATATATATTATATCTAGAGAGAGAGAGAGAGAAAGAGAGAGAAAGAGGGCTTGTGTTTTATTTTGTGTGTTTGTATGTATGTGTGTGTGTGTGTGTGTGTGTGTGTGTGTGTGTGTGTATGTGTGTTAAGCAGCCATCAGCTTCTGCGTTCAGCCTGAAAATCATGAAGTAATTGTCCAGGGGTTGAAGCAGGGGGTCAATCTAAAGCTTCTCCCGGACAGAAAAACCAGGTTAGCACCAAGCATACACGCACAATGCTTATAAAGTGCCACTAACACATACGTGTGTGCATCTAATACAGTGTGTCAGTCTGCAAGCGCAGGATATTTGAAGAGTTCCTGTCACTTATCGGAGGTATACCAGAAGACCGTCTGCCATCTTCTCTGAGGTATACAAGATCCACTTAGAATTCTTTCCCCAAGGATACATAGCTACAAGACTTCCTTTTTCAGATAAATGATAGATTTAGTCAATGTTGTGCCTTTTATGAGCAGCCCCTGGACTCGTATGTTATTTGCAAACATTGACTTTTTATTTTGTCAGACAATGAATATCAAGATTTTGACATTATAATTTATAAAAGAATGGTTTACAATAATCTGGCTCTAGTTTCACTGCCAGATGTTTTAGCGGTGGCGGAACGGACGAATAGTTCAGTAGCCATGGAAACCGTACACACAATGATTGATCAATAGCTGATCCAGAGTAGTTTATAGCTTTCTATCATGTCATCTGCTACTTTGCCCTGGCATGATGACTCTTTCAACCAGGTTAAAGTGGAATCTACTTGTTCCCCTATAAATGTTATTGTCATTGTTTACAGAAATTGGAGGGGAATATTGAAGAGCTACCATTCTTTCAAAGAAAGTTCTACATGGTACAATAAGGCCAGGTCTGTCTTCCTCCAGGCGTGCCCTCAATGGCTGACAAATGATGACTACTTGGAACAATTTCCACCACTGATTCAATGACTTTTTT
>WLWI01005851.1_pt1 | contig 10219 bp, 5 predicted proteins | sample 6701501 | NCBI WGS metagenome assembly WLWI01 (sample SAMN12718690, study PRJNA515312) | sponge metagenome | isolation source: marine sponge | host: Mycale hentscheli | place: New Zealand: South Island, Marlborough, Capsize Point | collected 2014-11-01
CCCTCAATGAAGATCCAGTAGCGACAGCAATTATTCCATATGTTTCAACAATGAGTGAGAGAATAAGAAAGATACTCTGGGATTATGGAATAAGGACTTCTTTCAAAACAAAAACCACTTTGTCAAAACTTCTCACAAAAGTAAAAAATCCTACTTCAAATGAGAACAAAGTAGGAGCTGTATACAAAATCATGTGTTAATGTGGAGATTTCTATATAGGTGAATCAGGAAGAGCGCTAGGCATTAGAATTAAAGAACATAAATCAGCCTGTGAACATGGATATTTCACCAAATCACCACTGTCAGAACATGTTTGGCAAGAAGGGAGTCATGTGATTCATTGGAATCAAGTAAAACTTCTGTATTTTTCACAAGGCATGGTTGAGAGAAAAGTAAAAGAAGCCATCTACATAAATATGTCACCCAACAACTTAACAATGAATAGGGACTCTGGAATGGAACTTTCCCCTTTAGTATTGAGAGCAGCTAGAGGCCACTCACATAAATAAACAAGAATTAACCTTAGGCAATATTATTGCATTTTGTCAAGCATCACCCTTAGGCTAATTATAGCATTTTTGTTTTTTGATTTTTATAAATCAGCCCTGATGATGGCAGAAGCAGTCTGCTGAAACATGTTGGCATTAAAAATGAATTGTTTGGTATAAAAAATCCGCACTTGAGGCAGCTGGAATAAAGTGACCAGAGTATAACCCTACTGGATATGCCACTGTGCTTGCATTGTTGTTGTCTGAATATTCTATATATCTCGGAATCAGGTGTGTTGGGACTTGTGGACAATTAATCAATTACTATTACTGTATTTACTTACTCTTTCTTTCATTGTTCATAATACAATTTTCGTCTGGTACAACATTATCACTTTCATGACCTACTTGTTCAATTTTGTCTTTCATATAATTAGATTAAAAAACGTTGAACTTTTTTTTTTTGTGTGTGTGTGTGTGTGTGTGTGTGATTGGGAGTGTGGAGAAATCCACTCGAATCAGAGAGACAGCCCAACAAGGTGATTAGTCACAGGACAATGAGATAAGTACATATGTGGACAGTGAAAGGGATGAAGGTCAAAGAGTAATTTGTATGATTATATGGGTTGTGGCATTTGAATACGAAGAGCACAAACTAAAAAACTTTGGTTCATTTGATAAAAAACGAACTACTGGTCTTTTCTGTTAATCGAACTCATTACTTGAATATATGAGTGGGTGTAATTAAGTGGGTGTGGTTATAGTGGCAGCACCAATTCTATTTGGTTCCTACTACCCTGCAAATAGCAATCACATAAAAAAATGCTCCCAATCTCATCCAGTGTGATATTCAAACCAAGCTAAAACAAACAACACAGATATACATCACCATCACCTGCAAATCATTGTCATTAGACTTATGATTTATCTGCTTCTAGTTTATACTGAATGATTTCGTCAATTACTACACTTGTGGTTGTCAACTAAACATGGACTGACAATAGTTTAGCGTATTTAATTTATTTACTACATTAATGAAGCACCAAGGTGTGAACCCTCAGAGCTATTAAACACTACCTAGCTATTACAATATAATCTCATTTCAAAAGAACAAGCAATCTGTTAGCTGTTTTAATGAGGCATCAATATAGCTCCAGCAATGAAAATGGTACATGGAAAAGCTGTCTTCATTAGAGAAGAAGCTAAACTAACCAGAAACACTCACTGGTATACATTTTCAATGCGAAACTTCACTTCTTTCAACTCCGCTAACATCCCTGAGCATAATGCAATCTACACCACTGGCTGCAAGAAATTATTTCCTTACCTGATTATGAAGTGATGCTAGGGTGTTACCCAAAAAAGTGGGTACCTACGCTGAGCTGAAAGCTTCGCATTTTCTCAACAATTAGCCCGCAATTAAAAAAAGTAGCACAATAAATAATCATAATTCTTTGGCCTGAGTAAGTTTATACCTAAATCAACAGTTAACTGTCAGTAATCTCCAAAATCAGAGTGAAACAGACAGACATACAGGACGACCACTATAACCCTCTCACACATGCATGCTGAGGGTTAATTACATGCACTACTTACCAGGTCATTCCAAACAATCCTAATCTCGGTAGGATGCTCAGTCAATCCCGAGTATATCACAGTGTATGTAGCATTTAACACTCCAGATGTAATTGGTGGTATTTCTATTAAAAAAAGTTTCAATGATAACCATTATCTTAAAGCAAAATACTTTAATATATTTTAACAATAAACACAGATATTATATATCATTACACTAGCATTAAATTTGCATCAAAACAATTTATTCGCATGGTATCCATAGTCCAAAGTATGGATATAAACTGCACATTAATACTATAGGATTTTTTCTTAATTAGAATTACATAATGGTATTACAAATACTTAAGGTTAAATATTTATAAGTCTGACGTATAACTTATCTCACCTTTAATCATAATGTAAACTGGACTGCTTCTTACTGACACTGTTCCACAAGTTAACCACTGTTCTTGATATATAATAATATCATTGAAATCAGCCGATAAAGTGAAGTTCATGAAACTATATTTAGTGTTATTTACATTAGCCGATGTTATTTGCACTATAATGCCAGGTAATGATTTATTTACTATTAAAGGAAATGTGTGACTAGGTAAGAATTCATATCTGGCTAGACGAGTATCATTTATATAATAGTCAATAACAGGACTGTTGGTATCCAGTGAACCACATGAGAAAGTCAATCTACCAGGACAGAGTTCACCAGAGAGTGGCCAAATACTAGTAGATATAGTTGGAATTACTCCTAAATCATACAAAATTAACACAATTTTTCATCTTATGAAAATTACTATGGCTACTTAGGAAACAAATGCATATTATTAACATAAAATGTAAATGTCACATTCAGTACTCTACCATTTTAAGCCAATTTTCTATATTATATACATAATTTTACTGTCAAATACAATGCTCATTTACAAATGGCAAGCAAGCAGCCAAGTCATAAAAAATCACGATTAATATAAATCATTTAGATTTGAAGAACTAGAACTTGTAAAAAATAAGGAAACACCTTTTACTTTATCATCATAGAGTTCAGATCTCATCACCGCACAGTAGAGTCAATTAAGATGTGATAGTTTGGTCGAGGTGAACTGACACACCAAACTGCAACACGACATTTTTTAAGTTCCTGATGCATGTTCTAAGTAGTTCACATGGATACTGTGTTGGCCAATCTAACAGAGTTGCCAGTACTTGCTTACTTGGTGTGGATCAATTCACTAAATGGCTTGATGCCTTATTTTTTGTGCTGAGTCTGTGACCCGAGTTTTTAGGTAAGGTAGATTTACTTAGTTTGCCTTCAAAGTATAGTCCAATTTAGGCAGTATGATGGAATCAACTAATAAACCAGTTCAACAACAATGTACAACGGCACACCAAATGGAATGGTGGAGAAACTCCATAATGAAGTTAAAACTATGCTCCAAAATGTCGCCATTGTCTGATGGTTTTTGGTCTCTCAAAAGCCATGAAAGTGACTTAGAGTGCAAACCTGCTGCAGTGATTAATGTCAAATTTCCTGGACACCTTTTCACACTATTGCAAAACTCGGACACATTGATAGATTCTACTGTATATATGTGGCTGCTTTGCAGTGTCTATGAGTCAGTCAAGGCTTTGTACAATTAGATATTACATTTAAAACTGTAATCAATAACTAAAAGTTTCTTTACTCCAGTTAGCAGCCCTCTTGTGAAGCAACTTAATCCTTGCTGGAGATTAAGACTTGATTCTGGTGGCAGTGAGCCCTGTCTAGGCAGGCAGATAATACTGATGACTTCAGGCTGGGTTGTCATCTTGACCGGACTACTTCACTTTCCCACAAGTCACCACAACCACTAACTAAACAGTGGTGTAGGAAGATGTATTTGTATGGGGGGGGTGGGGGGGGGGGGGGGGGCTCCAAAGGCATTTTTTTGTTAAAAATTGTTTAAGTGAGAAATCACCTTGCGAGATAGTGCCCCCAAGTTATGGGGTGCTCCAGCCCCCGGAGCCCCCCCTTCCTCTATGCTAAACTGGATCACTTATATGTAGCAATTCCTGATGTAAAAAACTTACTTTGCTGTCATTGAACTTGACAAGTTGATTGCAATGAACTGGAAGACATTCAGAGGTTTGGATTAAATTTGTTAACATTTTAAGTATTTTGCATATCCTTGAAGCCACCTACACACTTATTCAAGCTGTGTTAGCTCACCCAAGCTAACTTGTACCCTTATACCCTAGTAACTTGCTATCTTGTGCCTGTAAAGCATCAGATTGTTCAAGGAAATACGGTATCTCAATGAAGCATTTTTCGAAGAATATAATAGTTCTTGTAATAATTCAGTAAATACTCAATCATTTCCAGTGGCAGATCCAGTAGGGTTCAACTTTGTTCATTCGTACCACCCCACCCCAATTACTTCCTCATCAATTCCATTCATTTCTTCTCATTTTAAGTCTCGTGAACACGTAAAGTAGCGAAGTAACACAAGTCTTGTTTCACTGGACTATTTATGAGTGGTAAGGCATTGCTCAAGCTCTAGATAGAGGGACAAAAGGAGCAATCAACTATAAAGTGATAAATTAGTAGAAAAAATGATTAAAAAGAATCTTTGAAAAAAAATTTTACGTTGTCTGTTGAGAGCGAGACTGTTGCATAACAATATCACATAAACAGTATAAATACAGAATGGAAGTATTTGCGGCTAGTTAGTTGTCATAGCTCAGTAGCAAAGCGCTTGTGCATTAAGCAAGTGGTCTTAGGTTCAACCACAGGTGATAACCAAACATGTTTTAATCCGTAATGTTTACAAAAAAGCTTGTGAAATAGAGAGAGTACATCTAATGAGTCAAAAATGGCTGAGAGAATTGTGAAACAAATAGGAATTGGCTGTGCAGTTACACTATGCAGTGATGATGGTCCAATAACTGAATTGGAAGTGGGCACAGCAGAAGCAAGCTCAGGTTAATATTCATCCCATTCATCATGATCAAATCTCACTGCTCCTTATAAAATACTATCAGCATAGTGTATGGTTTACTTTGTAAATTACAAAAAAATCTAATCTTCTGTAATTTCATTCCCAGTGACAGCCAAACATTTTTATCTTTATATTATTAAAGCAGTGAAAATAATCTTTTAAGTAGCCTCAGACCCTGGTTCAACTTTAAAGTCTAGATCCTTTTCATGCCTGAACGAGCTGTGACTTAAGGTACAGTATATTCAGGTTGTTAAACACCCCCTCTTATAGCTCCAAACAGTAAGGAAATGGGCGCTTAATGAAAAAATGGGTGTTGAGCAGTGTGGTCTTACTATACCTTTTTATAGTAAAGCTAGAGTTTACCTTACGTCACTTTTTTCATTTGTTATTTATAGCATTTTCAGATGTTACTCTTTGCCCTGCATATTCCACTCACCCTGTTTCTACCTCTGCCTTCATCACAGCTATTGTGTTAGTGTTCAAGTGCTCTGGTCTACAACTCTGGCTTGATGGGTAACCGTGCTTTAGCCACACCAATTTCCAGGACTGCCAATACTTACTGGAATGCACCCTCACAGACCTTTGAATCCATGATCACTTTCACTTGTCAAACTATCACAATAGTTGTTATTGTTGCTATCATCCTCAAATTCTCAGCTGATAAGTACACAACAAATATGGTCCTTTTGTTAGTAGAAGCTACTGGCATTGTGTGCACGTTACGTGAACGGTTAATGGAAAAATATAGCATCCAATTCAGTTATTGGACCATCATCACTGCATAGTGTATAGCAGTGAAAATAATCTTTTAAGTAGCCTCAGACCCTGGTCCAACTTTAAAGTCTAGATCCTTTTCATGCCTGAACAAGCTGTGACTTAAGGTACAGTATATTCAGGATGTTAAACACCCCCTCTTATAGCTCCAAACAGTAAGGAAATGGGCGCTTAATAAAAAAAATGGGTGTTGAGCAGTGCGGTCTTACTATACCTTTTTTATAGTAAAGCTAGAGTTTACCTTACGTCACTTTTTTCATTTGTTATTTATAGCATTTTCAGATGTTACTCTTTGCCCTGCATGTTCCACTCACCCTGTTTCTACCTCTGCCTTCATCACAGCTGTTGTGTTAGTGTTCAAGTGCTCTGGTCTACAACTCTGGCTTGATGGGTAACCGTGTTTTAACCACACCAATTTCCAGGACTGCCAATACTTACTGGAATGCACCCTCACAGACCTTTGAATCCATGATCACTTTCACTTGTCAAACTATCACAATAGTTGTTATTGTTGCTATCATCCTCAAATTCTCAGCTGATAAGTACACAACAACTATGGTCCTTTTGTTAGTAAAAGCTACTGGCATTTTTAACATTCACACATAGTCACGGATTTGTGACTCCCATACATGCGGTACGTAATGCCTGCCACGAATTCATGACTATCGAGTACTAAGGGTTAACATTAAAGAAATTAGAAAGAAAATTAGATGAGGATGTATTACTGGACTTTAAGTATATACAAATGGACCATGCATAAGTTCAAACTCAAGATCTACAAATATTCACTCACAACCACTTCATTACACATCCTTAGAAACAAGACTTTATTAACCCTCAGCGTGCATGCACGAGAGGGTTATCATAGTCATCCTGTCTGTTTATTTGTCTGTCTGTCTGTCTGTCACACTCTGATTTTGGAGAATACTGACAATTAACAGTTGATTAGGTATGAACTTACTCAGGACGAAGATATAAGACCTTTTATTGTGCTACTTTTTTAATTTCGGGATTCCTGGTAATTTAATATTTTTAGCTTAGTAGCATTATCTAATTTTAATGCTACTAAGCTAAAAATATTAAATTACCCGACTGTACTAATATGGCTACTTGTGGATATATAAATAAAACAACAAAGTAATAAAGAAACATTTATAAACTGAATCCACCATAATTAGCTAGAACTTGCAAATGCCTGCCTTTTCATTGCTTAGCTGTATTTTCTTCAAGTATGCGTGGCAATAAATAAACAGGATGATTCCTAGTAGAGTAACAATGGCCATTTTACAAACACAAGGTTCAAAGACCTCTGAAGATCGCTTTGGAATAGTAAACAAAGGACCATGCTTCTATCTTGTCTTTTCTGTTAACCAAATTCATTAATTTAATTGTTGAGTGGGCATAGTTATGTGGGTGTAGCTATAATGGCCGCATCAATTTAATTTGATTTCCTACTCCTCAGCCTGTCCTACTGTTTATATATCTTGTCCTACTGTTTATATATCTTGCCCCACTGTTCATTTTATGTGCCTACACCATCTCTGTCCACCTATGTCATCTCAAAAAATAATTTACCAAATCCCAAAGCCAGTTCTGGAAGACTACATCAACTTGTCACTGCTACATTATAATAAAAACTATTCATAATTTTTTCCCAAAACTACCCTACTTAGCTCATAATTACACTAATTATGCCAGCATTTGGTAGTATTGTTTAAATCACTTATTACGCTCAAAATTATTCCAGCATAATTCGTCAACCCCTATGTACAGCGTATCTAATTGTGGATATAGCAAACAACACAATGAGCATTATCAACTATAGTGGCAAATAACTAAACAACTACATTTATTTCCCAAAAGATTGTATTAGAATAGTGAAGGAAGGATCAGGCTGGTGCGGAGTTTCCTATAGATTTCTTCCAAATGCTCGATATTGGCTATTTGCTCCTAAGCAGAAGTTATTTCTGCTACTCGATTTCAACAACGACCACAAGATTCGGTAAAGAGTAGAAAATAAATAGACATAATACTTTTTGTTCAAATATTGGTGCGACCATGGCCGCACTGGTCACACCCATTCCAACACTTCAGGCAAGATGGACTATCTGCATGTCAGAGATTGAAAGTGACAGGCAATATAGAGTGAGAAAGTCAATCTTGAATAGGAAAAAAAACAATATTTATAGCTCATGCAGAGCATGTCCAGTCCAAATTGGATGACTCTTCCTATAAATCAGCAATAAAGTTGACAACTATGGCCTTTATTGCTGTTGATTTTCAACTTTTTCAATAAAATATTTTACTCTACTTAGATGAATAGAAACACAATCATTACATACTTTGAAGTACAGAGAAAATGATGGTGCTAATAAAAATATGATAGCACCAGCAATTGCGTTTAAAAATATTTTTCAAAATTGCACTTTTGTATTGCTGGTATGGTTAAGGCTTAAAATATTTGTGATGAGTATTCATCCAGATCAGTTATATGACATCGACATATTTTTAAACAACCTTCTTGCTTGCTACACAAAATGGTGATGCTACTAAATCTACCACTGACAATCATAACTTCATAAGTAGTACTTTTGGTAGTGTGCATACAGGTCAATGTTGTTCACTCACCACTAGTGTATATAATCACCGACAGAAATATGAATGCTACAAAGACTTTCTGCAAGAAAAAAAAACACACACACAATCCAGGAAACTTTTTAATCAGTATCAAGCACTACTACATTATATTATAGTATTGACAGACCCTTAGTTAGCTATAACTGGAAAGCGACTAGATAAACCCTACCCTAACCAGATTACCAGAATTATCCTTACAGCATCACAGGAGGAATTCATTGCCCAATTCTCCAACCCTTTCGAACAAGGTGGTGTATCCGCAGCTCGGACTGCAAAAGTCAACTTGACGTCGCCACAGATTTTGCTGTAATCGGTACTGTAGAATCAGTGGCGCAGTAGTATAAACAAGCGGCTGGTTTATAATGTTGTGGCGATGGAACAGGAAGTAGATAACTGGCAAGGGAGTAATCGAACACTGGTTTGAGGTGTATCAGTACAGACAGTGTAGCTAGAATACTATAAAATGTGTATTTGTAACATCCCGTTTTTTTTAACAGTGATACAATATTGGGATAAGTTAAAAATAATAGGATCAGTGTGAGTCAGATCAGTTTTTCGTTTTCTAAAATTGTTGCAAAACAATTTCAATTTGTAACTTGTGTACTTCAAAAGCTCTATCAATGTGTTTGGGAGAAACACAAACTGAATCTTATACTTTATCCTGCGTTCTTTGTTATCTCCAGAATATTGACAAACATCTTGCAACTATGATGCATAACATGTGCTAGTATAGCTAAATACATAGCATAGTTGCCAACTTTCAGGAAAATAAAACCGGGAAAAGACCACACCCCAACCATATCTGCCATAAATATCATTAAGTTTCAATGAACATGATTAATTATCGACGAAGTGACTTGTAGGTAGCTCTCGTTTAATTAACCCAGAGTGTGCTCGAGGCTTGCTGAGCTAGCTGAGTGTAGTGGATGTTCTATTATAATCCACCAATGAGTGTGCCTGAGTATTTTTATCTACCAATCAGAGTGCTTAGGTATGATTATGTAACATTAGTTTTGATAGTCTACATTAAAACCGGAAAAGTCCTTCAACCTGGAAGGAACAGGGAAATGCTAAAAAAACAGGGATTTCCCGTCAAAACCGGGAATGTTGGAGTAAAAAAAAACGATTAAAAAATATGTGTGATAAAGTCTCATGCTGGAAGATAAGTAGCTATTGTTTTGGAGGCATATTGTACATGTTATTTGTAGCATGTTGTATGTTCACTGCAAGATATACAATATCGCATAATATGTCCACAAAAAGAACAATGTCTCTTGGTATTAATTTCTGATTTCGGTATACTTTGATGTGAACTTTTGCCCAAAAATGCCCCCTATTCTGCTGAATCACTAGCATAACATGATCATAAGTTTGTACACTATGTATTTAGCTATACTAGTACATGTTATGCATTATGTAACCAGACCCTTCTGAGCAGAGCGATTAGGTAAAGGGTCTGGCCTGCGAGACTAGGGAGTGGTGGCCCGTGAGAAACCACATCTATCTTCCACCTAGTCTGGCGTAGCAGACCCTTTACCTTCCTTATATTAGTGGGCGGGATTAGGTGGTGATTGTTCCCAGGGGCACAGTTCCTCGCTGCATGGCCACTGAGAGACGCTGGAAAAGATAGTCTCTAGCCCATTGGTCTCCTGTCTCCACAACAATGCGGTGTCCCACATCCTTCAGCAAAGCCATAGACTTTAGACCCACAGCACCCATGGTCTGAATGACTATAAATGAGAACCAATGACTTAGTAGAAGGCTGCTATA
>WLWI01005852.1_pt1 | contig 10217 bp, 7 predicted proteins | sample 6701501 | NCBI WGS metagenome assembly WLWI01 (sample SAMN12718690, study PRJNA515312) | sponge metagenome | isolation source: marine sponge | host: Mycale hentscheli | place: New Zealand: South Island, Marlborough, Capsize Point | collected 2014-11-01
TACGCAAGACTTACCTTCGTGGTTCGTCTAGTGGACAATGAACTTTCAAGTAAATGCTGTTGAGTAGGGCTTATAACTGTGACAAATAGCGACTAACTCGATAGAATTGGAGCTCCCATAAGATTTTGCGTTTTAACTGCACCCGCAAAACAATTCAAAGCGGTGAACAATTCAATTTCTAAGAAGATACGGGTAATGGTCGCTAAACCAGAGGATTCTGTTTAGTGAAGTTTGGGATGGGGTCAAACGCCGAGCGAACACAAAAATGCGGAGGGTCAAAGTACAAAATGACATACGTGCTTGAGCACAAATGGCGAGCGAGCCTGATAGTTAGGTAACATAAAATGTTACTATTTTTAGCTTACTTCATGCAAACGCTATAATAGCAGTTATGACATTTGATTTCAGCAAACAAATACAAAATCACTCTCTTACCTGATTAATGGTAACTTTTGTAGTATCAAACATCAACCATTCTGATAATCTCAATCACCAGTAACTCTTAAACAAGCTCTCAGCTACAATAAAAAATTAACCAGTGTTATTATTTGTAATTTTAGCCAACAATAATATGGAATTACTACTTACCTCATTCTTGAGTATTGATAACTTCTGTAGTTACTTGAATTCTTGACAACAAGCTGTCACCTACAAAAACAAAAGACAATCAATTTTAGCACACAAATACAAAATTACTTTCTTACCTTATTTTCTTGAGCAGTGGTAACTTTTGTAGTACCAAATTTGAGTCATTCTATTATTTGAATTTACCAGTCGCTGTTGACAACAAGCTCTTAGCTATAAAAAAAGAAAGGCCAGAGTTATTTTTACATATTTAGCTAACAAATATGGAATTACGTACTTACCTCAGCATCCCTGGAATAGTAGTAGCTTCCTTAGCATTAATACTTTATGTGCTTACATACCTTTTCAGAAGTAGTGATAGCTCTCTTAGTACTGACTACAGGCGGCTCTTGACAACTAACAAGCCGCACTTAGCCGGAAAAAAGGCGAAGTTTTGAATTTATATCTGGTAAAGGATCTTCAATGTCATAGTAGCCGGTCGAATCAACTTTTTGTTTCTTGAAAAGCAAGCATTTCCGCAGAAATTTTCTCACACTTTGGAGCTAAAGTATAAAGTAAAGCTTGCTTAATGCTGCAGTTTCAGAATAAACTGGGGTCAAGTCTAAAAAGCCGTTTAAAGGGCATACGTATAATCCATACATACATACATATATACATATATATATACATATATACATATATATATACATATAACATATACTACCCGATTTGGCATTATCCACCCGTCTTGCTCGCCACGCTCGCTCGCCAATAAACAAACATCCCCGATTTTCAATTGTGTTACCCCTGTAAGTGTCTCGCTCGCCAATTATATAAATATAATCGCGGACTCGTTAATAAGTCAAAACCTCATCGGAAAAATTCGTCCCGTAGGTATATCCCAATTATTGGACTCCATTCCGGGTATCGAGCTGTGATACCATCCTATCTGTTCTACTCGTTTGTAGCAGTGCCCTCTTGATTCCTGTCCTTACAAATATTCTTTGGCAAAATCATGGGAGTAAAAATAGTACATTCAGAGGTTAGTGAAGTATTGATGTGGAACACTTTCTAGCATAGAAGGAATAGCAGTTTCATTGTCCTTACTGACAGGTCAGCAACTTATTGTGAGGATTATAACAATTTAATTGGCTGATCAAAGTCTGCATGAGAATTTTCAAATAAACTTGGAGGCACGATAAATTAGTATATATTTTTGGCTTTGTTTTGTCTCAAATGGTAACTGCCATGTACTTAATTACTTCATGCTTTCTAGATTTGGTTTTCTGTTTTTTCTTTTGGTTTTCATTTGGTTTTTTGTTTGTTTGTTTGTTCTTAAGCCTAGAACAGACCAGATATTTCATATTTTTAACAAGAATTACAATGTATATCTATCTATTTAGGTTGATACTGTTCTAAAGATTTCAGGTGAATTTATTCAGAAAAACTTTGAACATACAATGAGATTGAATTTTTTAAGACAAAGATTCAAGCCAACAGAATGTTTTGTTTGTTTTGTTTGTTTTGTTTTTTTCCCTCTGATTATACTCTCTCTCTCTCTCTCTCTTGTTTTTTTTTTCCCCTTCTAACTATGAGTATAACTGGCAGCACTCTTCTCTCCCTCTGTGAAAGTGACAACTGTTGGACTGGACATTCAAAGATTAGATTTAAGCATATTGCTTGCCTTGCCCAGTGGATGATTTTTCTTTTCTTTTCTTTTTTTTGGACTGCTGAAAGTAGAAAGCTGAAAATGTCAACAATAATGGGCTTAGACAAGATGTAAAAACATTGGGTTAAGTTATATTTATCATTGTTGCTGTGGCAACCATGGATTTAAAATATTATTCCCCTGTGTTATTCCCCTCCAATTGCCTGTAGACAAAAATAATTTTGTACCACAAAGGGAGTTTAAATTGAACACAGAATAATTTTGTTTTAAGTGAGAAAGTTTCAATCTAATCATTTTTTGTCTACAAAATAGAGCGAGATGCATAAATAATTATGATATAAAGAATTGATGCATCATGTTTTTTAGCTACAAATAAAAATCTACGGTTTTTATACTTATATGAAACCTTCTTTTGCGAGCGGTAATTCCATCCCTGTGTAACCGACACGGAGAATTATTTGAACATCGCCGGATATCATCATTCAATTACCACTGTTATTGTTTGAAGGCAGCAGAAAGGGAACAAAATGCACTTATTGGTGTTTGGAAGGAGGGTTATTCTATTCAAAAAGGTAACTATGGTATACTATAGTTAAACCAAGGCAACTCTTGGGATTATTGCTAGACGATCAGGACAGTTATCAGCAATAGTCCTTGGAATCCATGGCTTAACTATTTTACACCATAGTTACCTTTTTTTAATAGAATAACCTTCCTTCCAAGACACCAACAACAAGATAAGCGCATTTCGTTCCCTTTCTGCCGCCTCTGGGACAGTTAGAATCATCAATATAATCTTGTTGGTCGCTTCATAACAATACTTTGCTATCCTGTTAAAAAAAACTTTCGAGATACAAGCACAGTAAATCTAATCGTAGTTGAACTAACTGTCAGCCTTCTATATCCATTGATTCTTAACAAATGTTTTATTAACATGTTGCCAAATATCGCCAGTCTCCTCTCTAATCCTCCATTTTCTTCAAATAAATTAATTCATTTAATTTATAGTAGTATGCACAGGTCCCCATGTGTGTGTGTGTGTGTGTGTGTGTGTGTGTGTGTTTTTTTCTGTGTGTGCATGTATGTCTGTGTGTGGTTACAATTTTTACTTCAATTCCTGTTCAAACCTTTAGTCACTGCTGTAGTTCAAACCAATGTTGCTCATTATGTTGTATGGCTTTTTTGTAACTGCTTGATCAGTAAAACAATCAAAGCATTTGTGTCGCCAGGAACATTTGTCAGTGTCTATGGCTGCCCATTGCTATTGCCAAGGTTTTCAAAAATGGGAAGACCATGTCAGTCGGTCGTAAATTTTAAGAATAGCTACAACATTACTGAATTTTCTTACAATTCTGTCTCTGGAGGAAATGGAATTTTGTATGAAGCTCACTCTCCACACTTTGAATGAACTGAAAATGTTAACAATTACTGCCAGATATGTTTTGAGGGGCCAAAGTACGAGAGAAGTCTTTAAAAATGAGGTGGCCCTGGCTGAGACACCCCATCTCCTACAGTCAGGCTATAGGGCTTCAATTTCTCATAAAAAATATACTCTCTATGGTGATTATTTATCAAGAAATGTACTCTAAGTAAATTCTATCTAACGATTACATAAGTAGAAACACAGCAGCATTTCAAAATCCTATATACTGACTTAATACTCATTACAAGAAATATTACCTGCTGCAGGGAATGTGTATACATAGTTTCATTATTTTTATGAAATACATTAATTATTTTATAGAGAGATTTTGATGCAGCCTTGAAGGAAGCAGGTGATAAATTGGTTGTGGTGGACTTTATGCTGCGTGGTGTGGCGCTTGCGTGACGATATCACCAAAATTTGAGGTAATTGGTTAATTATTGTCATGTGAGAAAGAGAAGGGCTGCACTCTCTATTTAAAATTGTTCACACCCATTTGATAGACACAAATCATTATGGTTTTTGACAATGCTTACCAAATAAACTATGGTTAATTAAAAAATAATAATAAAATAATAATACATGAAAGAATATGGTTAATTTGATGTTTTTTGGTTTGTTTGTTGTTGTTCTTGTAGCTGTCGTGATTTGATTCATAACTGTTGTGTATTTAGTCATTATTTGTTATGTCTTTCTTGTGGTTTTTTGTGATTTCCTGTTGTTGCGATTGTGTTTAAGTGTCATCAATTGTTCAGATATTGAGCCGTTCTGAGTGTTCTTGCATTTGCTACTTATTAAACCTTTAAACCTGAAGACCCATTGTTACTTGGGTATTGGGTCTCAGCATCTATAGTTGGGTGCATGACATAACCTTTTGTTTGTTTGCTGTAGAGTTTGAGTAAAGAATACCCCGATGCAGTGTTCCTCAAAGTAGATGTTGATGAGACTCCTGTACGTACATAGCTAATGGTTTGCAGATGAATACTGTGTTAAGTTAACTTTAATGAGACTGGCCTGGAATTACTTGTTGCACAAACATATTATTTATGTATTTCTTTTACAGAAAGTGGCAGAGACTCATGGAATCCAGTCATTGCCAACATTTATTTTCTTCGTTAAAGGGAAAAAGGTGAGCTGTTGTCTTTTGTTATTGTTGTTGTTTTTGTTGTTGTTGTTGTTGTTTTTCTTTCTACTCATTGTATTTATCTCTCCACCTGGGGTGAGATCTTTTAGAATTATTATGGATGAGTACTCTATTGCACTTTCCTGCTGATTCATTCAATTTCCCACCAAATCAGATTGGTATCCACAGTGTACTCTTTATCTTTCATTCTCGGCTGAAATAATGATAACTGCAAGTAACTTTGTAAGATATATTATACAATAAGCAGGCCCCTATAATTTTTTTTTTTTTATGGAAATTTCATTCTTATTGGCCCCATATTATAGGAGGTCTTCGATTAGAAAACTGCTCTTGTCACTTTTTAATGTAATTTTTTAAATATTACTTGACATATTTCTCTCCTTCCATTGTGCATGTTCAAATTAATCAAATGATGGAGGCTCTTTACAGATATTACAATGCTATGTTGTGCAATTTGTTTTATGTAGATTGATACAGTTGTTGGTGCAAACGAAGCAAGATTGTCGGAGAAGGTCCAGTCGTATCAATGACTTCAACAGTTTGAACTTCAAAATGTAGATTTTAAAGCTAGCTTAGCTAGCTCATTTTTTGTGCATAGATATTTTTTGCTCTGAATTGCATTTAGTGTAGAGTATTCTGAATTTATTGTAGAGTAGCTGTAGAACCGCAATTTCGTGTATTTGTTCTGAAATAATACATAAGTAAGATTTTTTAATGGTTCTGTTCATGCTTATTTCGCACCCACACATTTTACTTGTAATAAACTGGTAAGATGTGTACTTCATGGATGATCCTGCTTTGTCATGACAAGCTGTTGTTTGCGTGGTTTGTATTATGGTAGTAAAAAGGTGATTGACTTTGGAAGTTAGTGGTGCAGCCATAGGCACTTTCTCCTTTGACTTACAACCATAAATGTCTTCCAGTGAAACATTATTTGTGCTCATGCTTTTTACATCGCAGTACAACTCATCTTGCCATATGTTTAGCTTCAGGCTAATACTTGGAACAGTCCAATCTTCAGCTGCTCAGTAGTGCTAGGCAGCATAAGCTACTGATCTTTTTGTTTGTCATGCGTGTGTGTTTGTGTGTGGGGGGAGGGGGGGGGGGGGAGTGAGAGTATGTGTGTGTATAAGTAGAGACCTTTTCCATGTTTTTGATCATAAGAAACCAGTAGCCAATCTTCCTCTACTGACAGTTTCAAAAACCTTCACTGGTGGAATAAAGCCACCATAGTATATGGGCAAGTAGTATCCCACACCAGCAGGCATTACTGATTGATCGATTGATTGGTTGATTGATTTTTTAATTTATTTTTGGTTGTTGTTTTTTTTTTGTTTTGTTTTTTTTGGATGTTCATTCATCTATTCATTTGCTTTTTTTATTCTATATTTATTTATTATTTATTATTATTATTTATTATTTAGTTTTATTTATTTAGTTTCTCATCCATTTGTAATTGTTACTTATTATTATCTATTTATTTTCTTCTTTCGTTATTTTTTATTTTTTATCATTTTTATTTACTTATTTTATGTATCTATTTTTTGTCTTCATTTATTTGTTTGCCTGTTTATTATTATTATTATTATTATTTATTATTATTATTAAATATTACAAGCCACGTGAGATGAGGGGGCAGTCCTTGTTGTCGACCCTGTTCCGTTTCGCAACTGAGGGAATTGTGTTTCTATGGAGACAGTTTGTAGCGCGGTGTGCTTGATATAGATTTTTCTGTTGCACTTCTTTAGTACGAGAGTGATGGAGTTCACAAGCAAAGGCAAAGGGTACACGTCCTGGATCAACATGTGGATGGCTAGAGGAAAGGATAGGAAATGAAAGATATAGTGTCAGATATAATGGAGGGCTCAACAATGAAAACTATTTTAGAAGGTAAATACCGCAGCTTTCGTCCTACATAGCTAGCTAGTTCGAGATTTTGCTCATAAGCATATCAACAGTAAAATCTAGAAATGTACCAATTAAAAAGAGTATAATGTGTTCTTTGTAGAATTCACGGGGTTGTCTCAGAAAGGATTTGATAACTTGACTGGGTAAGAATTTAGCTATATAGCTGCAGCTAACCAGATTAATATGACATGCTAACCCTAAAACACATCCTAGCCAAATAAAATAAGCATGAAAATTGTTATAGAATCAATAGAGCACTACTGCAACACCATTTATTGATTCCAATCCATTATTATTCCTGTTAAAATGTATGTATATAATACATTATGGAAAGGGGTAAAAGTTTGCTAAGTGCACACAACAGCATCAAATAAAATGTTTTAACTCACTGAACACTCATTTTATCATGATTTTAAAAGAACGAATTAAACTTAATTAAGTGATTGCTGTTATCTTTTTTTAAGCATTTTATTTTCTGCCTCAATTATCATCATAGTAAGTTTCCCATTCAAAAATGAATGGGAAAAATTGCTGTTCAATTGAAATCGCACGGGGAAATTAAATAGCACATAACCAATTGAAATACCTCAGTAACTAAGTGGACACTAAGTGAAGTACCTCGGTAGCTAAGTGAAATAGTATGGGTAAGTGCACACGCATGCAGCGTTAACCTTGGAAACGTACAGTTCGAGTAGTTTCTAGTTGGAGACAATGTCATTCTTTACCACAGAAGCTCTACCCGTATTCGACGGAATGTTTTTCAACAGATTATGAGGAGCCGTACGTTAAAAATGAAGTTCCAGCTGAAGAAATAAGGAGATAGTGAATGAACGATACAGTGTAGCTACAATTGCAAAAGACTTTAAAAAGCTGGCCTACTATTAGCGAGTGATAGCACGGGTAACCTGTGCTGCTATTAGGAATCAATAGCACGGTTACCCGTGCTGTTACTCTTACAAATATACGTTTACCTATCATTGCCTCTGTAGCTGTCTCTATAGTGATTTTGTGTGGTCCAGGCACTTGACTTTCTTTTTGTCCTTGTTATTATTTATTTTTATTTCAATTATTTTCTTTAGGTTAGCAGCATCACAAAAGGTCACAAGAGTGGATTGGTTTGTCAGTAAGCTCAAGAAATGGTTAGTCGATGCAATTTCTATTCTGTAGATAAACACAGTCCTATTTAGTACTGGTGAATCGTTATCACAGTGTTGGATGTTGGTATTATACTGACAACATCATTTACCCCATGACTAGCTAGCCTGGCTTTCAGTAAATTACTGTCTCTATGCAAGACATAAGATAGGAAACTAGACATTCTTATAGCAGCAACCAAACACAAGAGGTGCAGCTTCAGTGAGCCAATCAGTTCTGTTCTGCATTACATGTTTTTTTTATAAATTGCGAATGCATTATACTTGATTTCATTGATATTCAACTGAATGAATTTAAAGTAATATAGCTGGAATAATAAACAAATACAGACAGACTTGAATTGAACATAATAAAGCTCAAGTAGTAATGTTGCCCTCCCCTGCCTGTACAGTCCTTTACCATTTCTCTAATTTTTACGAAAGTGGGGAGTTTATGAGTCTGTTCGTGCGGGCGTAACTCCGCGACAGTGGGTATGGTAAGGTGATACTAAACTCGAAAGACCAGATGCTAGGTGCAGCAGTCGATGACCAGTTCGGCAGAAGCTCATGCGGCAACAGCTTTTATGTAGAGGTGACGTGACACAAAACTGAGTTGGGTAAGAAAGGGAGGAGTTTGAAAACAGAACAAAGATAATGTGGTAGTGGTCTGTACTTAGGTAATGTGAACAAGTGGTAGGTAGCACGGGAAGAGCTATTAAACAAGTTAATTATTAGCAAAGTTCAAAGTTCTTTAATAGTTTTTGTATCTTCTTGCCTTGATCCCTGGCACTCTTGCGGCGAAGGTGTAGCTCACGCTGCAGAGCTGGGGTTGACAGATTATTATTGGAGGCAATGGTAGTGGTTGTCATGCCATAGTCTGGTCTAACCCAGACAGAGTCAATTATGAAGCTTACTACTACGGTATATTTCACTCTGAAGCAATTCTGGTACATGCAAGAATATGCACTGCAGGCAGAGAAAGATTTAGTGAGACAGATATAATTCTCCAATACAGTTGCATCTAAGAATGTGCTGCAATGGTAGTTGAGTTGTTGTTGTTGTTATTTTTAATGTGTCTTGTAGTAACGCTTTGCAAGCATTTAAAAGTGCATTCACACACTCCACCACAAATGTCTATGTGTGCCAGACTGTTCTAACACATAGCTGGTGTTGTTTTGTATTGTAATCAAGGGACTTTGAATCCCTTAGATCCATCAGGGAGGAATGCTATATATGGTGCTGCATACTGGGCAGGGATACTGTATGTATTGTCCCTCTGATTGTGTTGTTAGGAACGGTCCCTATGTTGCACTGCCCTTCACTACCTACTATGTTGTTTAGTTCCTCAATTAGTTAGGCACTCTTGCTTGGAATAGTCACCATTCCTTTCAATTCTCATACTAATTGAACTGTTTGCAAGATCAATGCCACTATTTATTTCTTATAAATCACATGTCTTACAAACATATAATGGCTAATAAGATTTTACTGAAGGCAATCTGTAAGTCATTTTGTGTGTGTTCCTACAGTGATCGACTGAACAAAAAGCTGAAAGTGGACTCTGCTATGTTTGCTCTCAGTCATTCTGAGGAGGTGAGGAAAGGAAAAAAAAATTATTTCTTGATTAATTACGAAATTTGAAACTTGTGATGCACTGGTTCAAAGACATAACATTATTTATCCATCTATATTACATGGGCTGAAGAGCTGGTGGGGATTATATTATGTAGTTTATCTATATTAAAAAGAATTGATCTTTACGAAATATATTGTGTCATACATATGCAGAACACTGACACAGGGCAAAAAAACTTAAATTTCCTGTAGTCACATATTTAGGAAATTTCATGTTTATCCACTTTTCTGGTAGAGGATAAGGCTAATTGTCCTATAATGCAGAGCATTTAGCCCTATCCTCTACAGGAAAGGTGGTGAAAGTATGAAATGTCCTAAATTCGTGACTACGGTTGATTGAAGATTTGCCCTGTGGACAATTATAAACTGGAGGTAGTTTTTAGTACTATTGGGTCATTATTTTATACTAAAGATACTACTCAAACATGACTGCCTGACTAAATGATTTGTGTTTCTGAAAGTACTTTGTGAACTAGATCCCATGAATAGAAGTACGTAAAACATATAAGGTAGCTTAATATAGTTATGAAGCGGATATCTAAGTAACTTAACGGTAACTTGAGTGGAGGGTGGGAGGGGGGTCAGTCATACAGCTGCATTAGGTGTTGGAGGTTACATCCATAGTGGCTGGTCATATGCTGTACGTTACATCCATAGTGGCTGGTCATATGCTGTACGTTACATCCATAGTGGCTGGTCATATGCTGTACGTTACATCCATAGTGGCTGGTCATATGCTGT
>WLWI01005854.1_pt1 | contig 10214 bp, 7 predicted proteins | sample 6701501 | NCBI WGS metagenome assembly WLWI01 (sample SAMN12718690, study PRJNA515312) | sponge metagenome | isolation source: marine sponge | host: Mycale hentscheli | place: New Zealand: South Island, Marlborough, Capsize Point | collected 2014-11-01
ATGCTTACTTTGAAGTTTTAGAACAGGTATGTGGAGAAATAGAACGACGCTTTGATCAGTCGGATCTATCTGTTGTGCAGAAAATTGAGTCTTTTTTAATTGAGTCAGCTAATGGTCAGCACACTCTGCCCAGAATTGCATCAAATTCTTGAAAAGTACCACATTGATATTGATCGACTTTATATTCAAATTGCCATGCTGGCAGACACAATTAACACTGCATTTTGGTGAAGCTATCAAGACTGTCACTAATGTGAGGATAATTGCCAATGCACTGAATCAGAGCAATATTGTTAGAGGCATGCTCAACGAAGTGGACAAGCTAGTTCAAGTATACTTGACCTATCCTGTCACAAGTGCTACTGCTGAACGGTCATTTTCTTCTCTACGAAGAATTAAAACTTTCCTCAGAAGCTCAATGACAGCCCAGCGCCTGAATAACTTATTCATCCTGTATGTTCACAAGTCATTTACTGACTTACTTGGTTTTGAAAAAGTTGCTAATGATTTTGTGTCAGTAAACACACGCAGAATAAACTATTTTGGACATTTTTAAGTAAACTATCATTCTTCTTTAATTATCTATATTGTTGTTGTCTACCTTGTTTGCAATTCTCATGAAGAATGTACTAACGAACTATTCTCAATTCTCAGAGATGTAAAATACTAGGCAGGAATGCCCAATACCTCTGTGCTTAATTAGATTACTGACCACAGTCGGCCCCCCCACTCAAAATTATCTTCTTACGCCAGTGAGGCATAGCTCACTTTCTAGAATGTGCTGTATAGAGAAGTCAAAATAAGCATACCACTTACATCACTTCCACTGATGTTGTGCTGAAGCTTGTTACTGCTTTTCATGTGTGTCACATAATATACAGTATTGGCATTCATCTTTTGAGAAGCTATCTTGAGAAAAAAGCAGTGGAGCTATAACTTGTTTTGCAGTAGCCAGTTCTACCAAACTTAAGTTAAAATGTTTATCTATTTATAGTTTGAAATTTTCACACTGAATTTTCAAACTGCATCCTCTCAGTCAGATTGTCCTGTGATGTTTAAAATTATTGGAAATGTTTTTGTCATTATCTATAGAAATAGAAAACTTTTATAAACTAAAACTCTCTCTGTTTATGATCTCAGATTCGTCGCAGCTGGGCCAATTCTGTCCTATATTCCACAAAATTTAGCCCAAGTATTTCGATTTGATTTAGCTTATTCTCTCAACCAAGACCAAGCAGAGGATGTTAGTGATCACTACCCCATTGAGTGCATATTTCAAGGTATGGAGCACACACTATTTTCAAATTTAGTTGATTATTGATTCAAATGAGCTTGTCATTTCTCCATTATCTCATATAGGGACAGTTAGAATGTCAAGCTTTAGTTCTACAGCAATGACAACACCCACTTCATTGCCAACACCATCCACACAACTCCACACATCGTCTATGACATCTACCACATCAACACAGAATTCCACAGATTTATTGACAGCTACCACAGATGCAACCACAGTCATTGGTATGCTATCAACTAGCTCTCCGGCATCGTCTAGTATCTCGACCCCAACATCTGGACAAACTCCAGGAATGGTGTCAGAAATTAATGAAACGGTGACAAATGCTGACTCAACAACAGACGAGAGCATTGCCTCAACTGTATCTGCAGCAGCTACTCCGTCTTCTGGTTATTTATCTGTCATTGTTTCTTCGGTTTTAATATATCTCATAATAGTCGTTTCCTAGTCATCTCCTCATCCAGCTCTCAAAACCATCGTGTTTATAACACTGTCCTCTCAATATAATAATTTTATAATTCATTTCCATTGTAAAGTTTTTATGATTCATAGTAAATAGATATTTTCTTCTTTTGGGGGACAATTATTTTTTAACTTTCATCTTCAAAATGAATATTTTGAATTATACTTTTACATGTGATAACATGGTTTTGTTTCAATTCGATGTGACATATTTTAGTCATCTGGTAAGCATTTTATACAATTGACTATGGAGGCATGTATATAATGTAACTGAATAGATTGCTAGATTGTATAAGGAGAATGTGAACACATAAGGAGAGTGCGAACATATGAAACTGATATAGTACTTATGGTGAGCTATTTTTTCACACATTTGTATACAACTACTGACTAAAGGGTCTTCCTGTAGTAATATTTCTATGTATACGCCTCCCATGTGCTGAGTTGCTTGCTGTAGCTATTACATCTAGTGATCTCTGCATTAGGTAGCTATATTTATATAATTAAGTTTAGGTGATTTTAAACTCACTTTGTGTTATAAACAGGTGAGACTATTGTAGCAATCTAGTGAGGGGGGGGGAAGCTTTCCCCCCAAACTTTCCAGCCTCCCCCCCAAACTTTCCAGCCTCCCCCTCAAAATTTTCAGCTTTCCCTTCAAAATTCTCAGCTTTTACCTTCCCCCCTAACATTTAATGCTTAATGCTGTGTGCAGTATACCATTAGGCTGAACCCAAAATGATAGCATTTAACTCTAAAAGAATGCTCTCTCACTCATTTAAATAGAAATATCATTTTTGCCTTGAAACTTAGGTATTTGCTGAACTTCTCCCCCTAAACAAAACTTTCTAGTGATTACAAATCACACATTGTATCAAAAATATTATTGTGAATAATTAATATTGTGCCATTGCAAAATCAATTATCATTAAATTGATTGAAGCAATACAGTGATATAATACTTGATAGAAGCAAAGCATACTTTGTAATAGAATTCCTGACCTACTTTGAAATGCCTACACACAATTACAGATAATTAGCTTAGTAGCTGAATAAGCACACAGTAGTTAAAATGTAGATATTGCCACAACCACAACAATGATAATTTCATATAGAAAATTGGTTCCATAGAAAGTAGCTATCTCTATAGCTATTACTCTTTTGCCTATCAGTGAACCCACTGCGATACACCTGATCAATAGCTAGTATAGCAGTCACAAGCACTCTTGAATTAAAAATAGTCAAAGCTAAAATACTGCATAAATTCTTTTTTATGTTAATACATGTACAGTAGTGTGGTGTAATGCCCTGCCTTCCACCCCATTCTACAGACTATGAACTATTATATTATTATTCCCATATTCATATTTCCCTATTATGTTAGCTGTGAAAGTGCTGTGAACTAATCAATTGTTTGTGTGTGTATTTTATGCTGGGTCATGGTCATGTCATTGCGAGCATGCCCAGAACTGGTTTTCTATATAGTGGCCAGCCTGAGCATGTGCTCGGCAGTTGTACAATTTGAGCCAAACCTTAACTTGAATCTTGGGACTATTGTAGAATTTGAGAGGCAACATAAATTAACTAAAACTAAGACACAATTGATAGTATAACTAACTAAATCTTCTACATGGTATTGAAGAAAAACTAAAAACTAACTAAATCTTCAGGGAGAATTTGGGGAAAAAACTAAAACTAAGCAATCAAGATATTTTTTTAGTATGAATAACTAAAACTAAGAAAGTCTGGAATCTCTGAACCAAAACAACATTACTACACTATCTCTACTATACCCTATAGGGTGTATTTTAACACCACAAATATAGTGTCCCATTACACCCCTAGCAACTGGTAAGGATCACCAGACTATAAGAAATATTAACATAAAACCATAAGTGTATATAGTATCATATCACAGCATAAGCCCCATACCTAATGAAACTATACAAGATGTGCTCCACCCACACCAGCTTTGTGCTGAATACATACAACCTATCCAATGTTTGTCGGCTAGCATTGAGACAATTATTATTCCCACTCACTGCAACAACTGCTAGGCTAGACCAGAAAATTCATGGGGTCATCATGAGATCTAATAAGTGCAGGCAGAACCTTCCTGCACTAATTATCATAGCCTTACTGAAGAGATGTATGCTAAGATATTGAGGGAGGGAAAAAGTACTGCAATTAAATTTACACCAATGCCTCATTTCACGTGGATTTCAAATTATAACCGGTTCCATATCTACTGCTGTCAGCAAATGTAATTTGATAGTGTAGCCTGTATACTAAACAAAACTAATAGAAAGATGAAGCCCAAGCTAAGGATCACAGATGAAGTGTCTTATAATAGGCACATGCACACTTGAGCCTCCAAACACCTTACATATTGCCAGCCAGAACAGGCACCAGAACAGCAAGTGAAAGCAAAATAGAGAGAGAAGCAGCTAATCTTCCCCCCTCTATCACCGACAATACTAAATCAATGATAATGTCGTACAAAAACAACAACAACAACGCAAAGGCCTGAAGTAACTGACAATGACAACCATGACTAAGCTCATGCGACTAAGTAAAATGAAAATGGCAATTGCTTTTCTGTGAGGGCACAGTTTGGGCGATTAACCAGTAAAAAACAAACAAAAAAACAAAAAAAACAAAAAAACAACAGCTAAGTACTGTTGAGTCACATTTTAATTCGGAATTTGCTTTATTTATTATTTTTATTATTATTACTATTATTTATTTATTATTATATTTTTTGGGGGGGGGGGGGAACGGGAGGTAAATAATAATACCACGTAAGCATATCAATACTGAGAAGAAGTATGTACAAATCTATGCCACTTAACGTTTTTTTCCAAATAAAGCACAGGAAATAATTAGGTGACAGAGTGCTGTAATAAAGTTTAGTTAACAAAACAAAAAACAAATAAACAAACAAAAATAGGGGTAAATCGATATAATAACCAAGAACAATTTCCAGACAATTCTATACACATAGTAACATATTTACAAAGTAATTCCTTGACAGCACACTTCATGAACTGAACCCATTTTCTGTATAAAAAAACAACGACAACAACAAAACATAATTTAAAAAATGGAAATCCATTATAGTATTTTTATCAGAAATTAATACTACAGCTTTAATATGGGAAGGAACCCTTTACCTAATAACTAAGCTGATCTTACCACTGCCCTTACATTATAAAGACCCTTAATAATTCAATGACAAAATTTCTTTTTCCCATTCACACTCATTAATCTAAAAACTTCACTTTAAATACAAATACTGTATGATAATGTATATAAAAGTATTTATGTAGTTAGCTAATCTGATCTAGTTTTGAGACTTGGTAAAGGGTATCATACTATAGCAATTGATAGATTACTAGTACAGGCTGATTATTTCATAAAAGTTTGTGTTTTAATACCATTGGCTTAATTAAATAGATTTTTTTCTGAATGTCATTATAAAAATGTGTTTCTTGGCAATAAAAATTCAATACTGTGTCTGTGCTAAGCATAAATCTTGAGACCACAAGTAAATATAATTCTACTAAAATTCACATTTAAGGAAGAACATCTAAGAAATGATCACAACAAATATAAATTCATACTTTGCAAAACTTCACTGCTACATAGTAAATCATTGACAAAATTAAAGCGGCTTAGGGAAAGGTAAGCCCTCTACCCTCCCACTGTAAGCTCTTAACCCTCATACAATAAGTGCTACACACTCTCACCATAAACCCTTTACCAGTCATTGCAAGCTTTGACATTCACAGTGTTAACCCTTTACCTCTCACTCATTAAGCAACTTATAACTAGGGGTGTGCCCAACAGCATATTGTGGCAAGCGAACTATTGCCACAACCTAAGAGTTTCTTGCAATACATGCAGTAGTGGCAATAGCTCACTTGCCACACTGTGCTGTTGGGCACACCCCTAGTTCAGAAATTAAAGCCACCTACGCAATCCACAATGTTTGATACGATCGTCAGCATAAGGCAATCAAACGATACTTACCATTTTATTAGTTTTTACACTTTACTTTATCAGAGCACAAGCAAACAGCTTATTAGTTGACCAGATAATTCGCCATACTGTGTATTCTCCACTCCCTTGCTTACAGTTTGTTGCTATACCATTGGTATAAACTTTCAAGCACACTCATTCAGAATGCATTGGTTGTCGAAATAAACCCCCGAGAATGGAGCCTGTCAGTAGTTAAAAACAATAGTACTTACTTCGGCGAATCTTACTATATGCTTATAATGTTCCTCCGTTCTGCCGAACTCTAGAAACAGCTGATAAAGTTTAATGCAACTTTTCAATAAATGGTACTGATTGTTATTGACCTGCCTATTTACTCCACCCATTTTACGTGAAGGAGTTGCGACGTACCATATATATATATATATATATAAACATACAGATTTACATTGAGTTAGACTCGAGAATGTCTCGCTGGCTTCACTCACTCGCCAATAAACACCTTATAACTTATACACTGTAAAATCTTTGCTGTACAATAAAACACCTGTGTGCAGCAGCATTGCACTTCATGCATCTAGTTGCACAGAATACCTAACATGTTATTACTCTGCTGGACTGCTGGATGCATTGCAGCCAGTTGACAATTACTGTGACCTAAGTACTTGATTCCAAAGTTGGCTAACTATGTAGCTAACTAATACTTGCTGAACTAAAAGCCAAGGCATATTGTCCACTGCCAACAGTGTTCACTTAATCTTAAGCTCAGTGGCTCCTATAGACAAGACTGCTTTCTTCGCACTGCTACTACAAATATCCTGAAGGGTTGCAGCTAAACGCATTTTAGTTTTGCTGAGATTTCAGAGGATGTTGCCCTAAATTTAATGTACGTAAATCCCATCTTTTAAAAGCCCATCTTCCCATTTCCTGTCTGGAAAAACAGTACCAAAATAAAATACACAGCTTTAAAAAGCTATATTATATATTTTTTTGCTTTGAAAGTGTTAGCCATCTTCTAAAGTCGCTGTTGACAGATGCAGTGAGTCAATGATGACAACTGAAATCCTCACAAACGCATGCTCACTGAGGAGTAATAAGCCATTTAAATTTTGAAAACCCTTTACCTCTTTATTAGTGGCACCGGTATGTATATTGCTGAGAGAGTAAACACTCACAAGTCTTACTCACTGAATTTTACACAATGAACCTCATGCTCCTTACCTTGGTTTTCTAGGGAAACAGAAAAATGACTTTTAGTAACACCATCATTGTGTGTGGTATCTACAAGTACACCGAAAATGATGGACAGTGAAGCACACCTGCATTAACCTTATAGGGGAGAAATGTGGCTGCATACGTTCTAAATATAAAAAATAAATCAACAAAAAAAGACATTCTTAAATTAATCATTAAGTTCAAACTATGCTTGGAAGACAAAAGGGGATAAGTTTTAGTATGTGTGTTTTCATAATAGAGTTTTTTGCTGCAGTGGAGAAATGTACCATAGTTATGGGTAATTTAGACTACACCTACTAGTAAAATGTTGGTGATGCAATAGTTGCTGTAATTATGCTGAAATTTCATTGTTGTTTTTTGTTTCTGACATAGCAATTTTTCTCCCCTTACCTTTCCAATACTAAATCCATTACTCCAGCATAATGCATACTAACTTTAGATTATTGGCGTCCATATAAGCTGGCTTATGAGTAAGTTTAAGAAAACAAGAATTTAATTTGTTCTTAGTGTCACATATTTTGATAAATGACAGGCCATTTTCTTCGATGATACAACCATAGGTGTTTATACACTGATTTTATTGTTTATTGGGAAATCAATGGCTGGCCCAAAGATACTTTTAGTGGCCACCAGTGACACTGGTGGCCACTACGATGAAGGAGTAAAAAATGGCATATGCCCAATAGTAATTTTGCACTTACAGTGTTGCACAGACTTGACTATTGTCCTTACTGTGACATGTGTTGGTCAGTAGGATGGGTCTTATCTAACTGCCTTGACAAATAATGCAAACCAGAAAGAGTAGGGTAAAGGGGAGGGGGACAGGGTTTGAGCAAGGTATAGGGTAACTGCACCCAGCTTGTAAAGGATGACATAAAAGATTGCCTGAAGCCATAGATGAATAGAATTATCACTAAGTCCAAACCAAATACAAGTGAAAGTAGGTAGTTGATAAGGAGTGATCTGTAGGTATTAGAGGCTAGATAACCTTATCCAAAAACGTTTGCCCTCATGCACAAAACCCTTCAGGGATTTTTTTAGCTTCACATCACAGACTATAGACTTTTAACAAAATTATTGCAGGAGCAAAACTAGAATTTATTATATGAGAATACAATTGCAATGTATTTGACCCAAAGTCTGACATCGAAGACTGAGGGGACAATGACATATTCAGCAGGGGCAATAACATTTTAAGCATGGGCTACATGATCCCACAGTCCCTTAAAAAACCTACCCTTTACCCTTTTACACAAATTGTATATCCCATTACATAAAAATCTTAAAAATCTTCAAAAAACCTTCACCCCTTACACTAAACCTGTACCAGACATTGGCCCCTCATACTTACTATCATTTATCATTAAAAAATACAGTTCACTGCTTTACATTATCAACAGGTTCTATGTAAGCTGCTTTCTCACCTTGTTGCTATTTCTTAATAAGCCTCTCAACTAGAAGGAGATTCTGCTAAATCTATAGCTAGTTAGCTGCTACATAAAGCCCTCACTCTACCATAGTTGGTGACGAACTTCATTTGATGACCAGAGAGATGAGTACAGCAAAAGAGGACCCTATTCGCAAAAAACAAAATTAATGAAAAGGTCCACGTGACTATTTAGCTCCTATTGGAATAAGCTTGCTAGCGATGGCCGCCCCTTAAGTTAATGCAGTGAGGGTTGAAGGAACGACGTCTTATGGAAAATATGCTTGATTGAAGATCCAGGTATTTCAGAGGGGTGCTTACTAAAAGGGGGGCTCGAACAAATATAGTCGAACCCCCCCTAGATCCGCCCTAGCATTAGACTAAACCCTTGCCTTATATAAAACCCTTCACCAAACCATATACCATCCTTTTTACCCTCTCATACATTCCCTATACCAAACCTTATACCTTACCTTACAGTGATTTTTCAACCTTTGCATCACAGTGGGGGCATATTGACTTGAACAAATTATTGTGGGGGCAAAACCAGAATTTATATGTTAAAAAGCAATGACATGCGGGGGCAATAACATTCTTAGTAAGGGCGAACCGCAGCACCAATGAAAAAACCTGCCTTATACAAACCCTTTACCAAACTCTATACCCTTACAGCAAACCCTTTACCAAAACTCTATACCCTTACGGCAAACTCTTTACTAAGCCCTATACGCTTACAGTAAACCCTTCAGTAAACCCTATACCCTTACAATAAACAAGCAAACCTAATTTGGCTTGACACTTAACTGAATGTTTGTTCTAATACATGGTGTTCGATTAGTAATTCTATGTCAAACCCTGGATATCATTTCTTGAAACAAACACTTATAACTAATAAGTGCGGCATCTCAAAATACTGAACATCGTTTATCTCAATTCATATTCTACCTTTTATGAATGCAAACTATTCACACTGGGAGAACACGAGTTCATCGTTGCTATTCTGAACTAGGAATTGGTTAATAACCTGGGGGGGGGGGGGGGGGGGGGGGGGGGGGTTGGGACAAGCAATGTACAAGGATTTTCATTGATACTGCTTATATTGAAATAGGCAAACTTAAAAAGTCTGCACTAAATTTTTTAGATAGAGTGACGACTTAAGCAACTCTTGAAGAAGTCACTGCCCAAAGTAGAGCAGACAATAGCTCTTAGTTAATTTTGATTCATGATGTTTATTCTTCATGTTATCAGCACCAGATACTTTTATTCTTCTAAAAGCTGAGGCAGTTTATTTTAAAGTGTAAGCGATAGAATAGATCAAAGATGAAAAGTTAGCAATACAAACTACTTGTAAAATGAGGGAAAAATAAATGGTAGTTTATAACAGAAGTGAAGAAGTTGTAGAGTAGTAATTTTAGCTTGATGGAAGCTTGTGTAGTAGGTTTAATACTTGCCTGCAGCACTTGCTGATCATGACTATTCATTAAGGTAAGGATTAAACATTTTATGCACACTGAGGGGCAAGGTGAATAATTTTGCTTATGTGTGCTACAGATTTGCAACAGCCCCTCCCCCCCTTCCACCCCACCCTATAAAAAAATAACTTCTCATAATCAGTCGGACCGCGCGCGTAGCCAAAACTTCACGGTAATCGAGATTTAATTTTTTGCCGTGCGATTGGCGCGTTCATGTGGTTTCCAAATGATCATTTCGTATTATTTTTATATCTTAATGATGATGCAAGATTAAATATCCAAATTTGGTACTGCAGTGCACTTTATATAGGCCTAACTTCCTGCC
>WLWI01005855.1_pt1 | contig 10212 bp, 7 predicted proteins | sample 6701501 | NCBI WGS metagenome assembly WLWI01 (sample SAMN12718690, study PRJNA515312) | sponge metagenome | isolation source: marine sponge | host: Mycale hentscheli | place: New Zealand: South Island, Marlborough, Capsize Point | collected 2014-11-01
TTTTTTTTTTTTTTTTTTTTTTTTTTTTTGTTTTTTTTTTTTTTTTTTTTTTTTTTTTTTTTTTTTTTTTGTTTTTTTTTTTTTTTTTGGGGGGGGGGGGGGGGGGGGGGGGGGGGGGGGGGGGAATGTGGTGGTACAGCCCACCACTTTCACTCCTAAGAACGCACACACACACTTTCCTTACGCATCATTTACATTTCATACGTATTCGTCATCACGCACAAATTAAAACGACCATAATACTATCTTAGTAGTAGTAGTAGTAGTCATATATGTTTGTGTGTATGTGTTATTGCATGGAATGAAAGGTGTATGGCAATCATTTCAAGGTTCTTCTATCGAAGAGGACAAGCGGAAAATTCACTAACTGGATGTAATTGAGGTTGTTAAAGTTCACAATCAGAGGTTCTACTGTATGGTATTCTAATTCGCCACTGAGCTTTGTTTAAAGAATCTCACTCCCTTCACCCTCATTTATAAAATTTGTATGATAGTAGTAGTATAGTCTTACTAGTAGTTATTGTCAGCTCTTGCAACATTTCATAGTTCTTTACAAATCTCAGTCACTCACAATTAATAAAACACTGCTTTGATGCAGCAAGACATAAGGACCGAAATAGAGCTTATTGCATGTAAGATGACGTTAAACATATACTTATATTTACAGTCTGAGGGTTGTATAGCATCAATTATTTTCTCCAAGAGATTTACTAATTACCTCACTTGCCCCTCCTATAGTCAGTTTGGAACTGAAGTCGACAAACGGTATACAAATAATATGTCCTCTTGTGAATTATTTTATACCAGAGCAAGAGTGTGTACTCGGTGGCCAGTTAAGACCCAGCCTGACTTTTAGGTGACACTGGTTGGTTCAGATTGTACTTTGCCACTGTAAAGAAACATAACTCATGGCTATCGTTTGGAGCCAGGCTGTTTTAAAACAGGCTGGCCAGTCTTTAAAATGGTCCAGACTTTTATAAACAGGCTTGTAGTTTGAAAATGGTTTGTAACATATATACATACATGTATGTATATATATAGTGTATGTGCATTATGGGTCTGCCCTCTGGGAGAAGGACAAACTATCACCGAAGAGAGAGAATGAAGAAGAAAAAAATGAGTGCTTATCTTGCGCATCTTTGTCTCAATTAAAAACATTTTAGTTACTGGATAGTGCTATTGGGAGTATAACAGGTTAAAGCTACAAAAGAGAGTCCTGGTGGCAGTGTCTCAAAAATTATTTCTAGTGAAGTTCAACTAATTACTTTTGGCAGAAGCTAGTTAAGTCGACTATGCTAGTACCGGGTGTAATGTCAGCAATTGCATACATACGAATTCATATTCCTATCTTATTATACTCACCTATGGGTATCATTACATGAATCTTTGCTGCTATTTTTCAAATCTTCATCCTCAGACTCTGATTCACTAAATTCATTCTCGATCCCTAACCTAGACAAACATTAGCAATATTATGCACCAACATTAACATTAACTTTACTGTGACAACCTTTATGATAATGATAAAAGAAACTGCTACTGCTATGCATTTTGAAAATATAAAATTAAGTGTAATATTCTAGTACAAATTACTCACACACTGGATATGAAACAAATAAATTTAGGTACAGACTCAAACTATGAAAACCACATATTTAGCTGAGCCAAACAATGTAGTGTACTTGATCAATGTCGATCATCTCATAATGCACTGTAAATCTCCAGTCTAACAGTTAGTACTTGACTATTTCTTTTGGTGTTTTACAATTTCCACATAAATTTCTTGTAAATAATATTCAATACATTATTAAATTAGGTAATAACGTAATGCTTCATGGAGTCACACAGTATGCCTACATGGACTTTCAAATATTATTTATTATTATATTATTATTATTACTAAGCAAGTATTCAGTCACACAGTGGCGCTCAATGTACTACCTTTCATTGACATTGTTATCATCCTCTACTACTTGGTTTAGTTACATCAGTTTCCCTCTCCTGCACTTTTTCCTGAACCATCTCAACTTCTATCCCCCGTCCTTTCCTTCTTCAGTTCTTTCTTCTTGAGCCATGGAGTCCCTTCTCCTCCTTATTTATCTCTCCTACTTCTCAGTCTCTCTGTCTTTTATCATGATTGTGGACTTGGCTTGTGGACTTACATAGGCTTTGTGAAACCTTTTTGCCTTCCCTTTTGAAACTGTTTCAGTATCTTTCCACCTGATTTTTAGCTACAATAGTTGCCGTTTCCTAAAGGCTTCTACTGAATGTGATGACATTTTACTGACACAGCTGCTAATGACGACACTTTACTGAACCGTTTAGTTCATGAATTATTCATGAACACACAGTTGTTGGGAGACAAGCGTCTTATTATTATTTAGATAGATTTATCATTTATTTATTACTTGTTTACCTCTCCCCCCTCCTTTATTTTTTCTTCTTATACCGTAACAAAGAGAAATGATTCCTAAGATTTTGCTGCATGGCTAAAGATTCAAACTATCATAACATGACCATTTTAAAGCATATCACTGACTGATTGACTCTTTTTTTGTAAGGAAATACAAATTTACAGAATTGACTAAGGTACTTATTTTTAATCACAAATCCAGCAGGGAATTACGAATTACAATAATTAAAAAATTGTAAATAGCCTTGCCAGTATAATAAAGAGAAAGATTAAAGAGTCCGTCAGAATAAATTCAAGCAATTTTTTTAATAGAAAGATGAATAATAATTTGTTCATATATACATGCTGTTCATTGTACTCGCTCAGAATTAAATCTAATTTTGACAATCTTATCATAACAAAACTATATGGATTATTTATTTTGTGCAGTGTAACCTAGTGAAGCAGATAAACAGAATCTGTGCCTATGAATTGAAAATATTGTGCTAAAGCTCTACAAGGCCTACCAGACATCAATCACACCAGTTATTTTCTGGTAAGTTGGATGGTAAAAGTTCATTGTGAAATGGAAGGATATATGTTGATAATCTCAAAATATTAGTTGGTCGAAAAGTATAATATGTAAGTTTATAATAAATCACTAAGTATTATGGGATCACATTTGGTAAACAGTATAATTATATATATATTTATTCATTTGATACAGGAGAATATCACAAGTCTGCTGGCATAGCACTGGTGGCTAAGCTAGTGGTCCTGGGTTCGATCATAATTGTGATGATTAAGTATTTCAATCCACTAATTATGGTTCCTCTCCGGAGGAGAAGGTGTTTCCAGTCGACACCAAAAAGGTGTTCTGATGGCACATAATTGGTGGTCTGTTGAGTACGAGACTGCAGCAAGCGGTACTACTCAACAGTATAAAGGTAAAATGTGAAGGTCTTGGAAGCCGTGGGTTGTCATAGCTCAGTGGTTAGAGTACTGGTGGCTAAAGTCAGTGGTCCTGGGTTTGATTCCCGGCGACAACTAAGAAACTTTATTATATAAATATATTTAGAAGACATACTATTTTAATAAATACAGTTGGTCCTCTCATATCCAAACCTATATGTGACGGAATCGGATTAGGATAAGTGACAATTGTGGATATGCTAGTTATATAAACAGTTAAAACATAAAAGTAAAATTGGCAAATCATGCATACCATAGGAAGACATTAAAAATTATACTTTGTGTGATGTTTCAGACTTAGAAGTTCATTGTTTTCATTAAAAAGCTGAAATGTTTTAGTATATTTTCACCTGAGGAAGATCGAGCAACCTTTATCGAAATGTGATTTAAATCAAAACAGACGTAAGTACTCCATTAACTTAGTCTTGAAATGTTTTGGACTGTACAGCTTACCACAGTTTAGGTTTCTTTGATTCCGTGACATCAGTACTTTTTTGCACTTGTCTTTTCCTACTTCCTTCTTCAAGTCCTTGTTGCAGAGCAAACTCAATGGTTTCTTCAGATTTCTTTATATTGCTCATATAAGATTCATCACATAATTCTTTGTTAATTGCATGAGTGGCAGCTTTTTCTGTTTGATCCAATTTTTTTTCAGTTTTTCTTGTCCTTTCAGAAATAACTTTGGCAACTCTACAGAAAAAAGTTAAAAAGCCATAAATCTATGGCCTTGTTTATTACAGTAACTATTATATATATAATACTTATTACGTGAGTCAGAGTGTGACAAAATATTACGTGAGCAGGCTAATTTATTTCATGAGCAAGTAAAGTGAAAAAAACCTGTTTAATTTATTGTGCTAATTTTTAGCAGCACAAAACACTTTTGCACACATGTACACGCTTTTCAATTCAAAATATACCAACACACGACTTATATTGTATTCTCTTCGCGACTTGACTATTGGACAATTGATTTACAACTTTCCGCGAATGATACGGATAATGATAGGTAAATCAAAGGATTCTGTTAGCTTCCTTTCCAAAGTACATTCCACAGAAAATGGTTTATTGTACCAGAGCTCTAGTAGAAAAGCATCGTATTGTATTATTTTAGTAACTTGACTGTTTACGCAATAGATTTCAAGTAAGAACAAATCTGTTACGCATGGCTTTTAGCTGTGACAAACAGCACACTAACCTGGATAACTTACAACCACCACTAATATGGAACTCCACTAAGTCTGTAAGACATTATGCGAATGTTGGTCACCGGCGGGTCACAGTCGCGTCTGCCTCCGTAGGTTCTCTCCCTTGAATTTTCTAAATATTTTGAAGTCGTTTCTACTAAAATTTCTTGTGCCCGCACACGCTAATGATCACGTTTTTTGTTTTAAAAAAAGTTAGTCACAGGCATTGTGGGGGGAAGGGACCTCTTTGAACTTTGCCACACATATAATATATATAATATATTATATATAGTACTTATTACACGAGTCAGAGTTTGATAAGACTGGAATATTTCACTGAGCAGGCTAATTTATTTTCATGAGCCAGAGTCAGTAAAATAAAGCATGAGAGTGAAATATCTAGCCATGTCACTCTGACTCATGTAATAAGTGGTTTATTCTACGCTAGATATCTTCACTGCAGTAGTTTCTACACAGGTGTACAGTTGGCTGTAAAACTTTCTAGGGGCTCCCCGCACCCCCAGCTGATATTTTAGCAGCGCTAGTGTTCTAACCTGGTTGGGTATCCTTCACTAGAGAAAGGTAGCTGCAAAATCACATGGAAACTTGTAAGTTAAGTGGGTTGCTATAACTACTAGTGTATCAGAGGGTAATAAGCTTGCCAATACAGCGTGAGATAACACCCGTAATTGAGATAAAACCCGTGATGACTGACTTTTACCTTCAAATTGAAAGTGTGTATGCATACCATTTTGCCACTTTTGCTTCTTACACTATAAGTACTCAGAGCATCAGTTACTTCAAGGCAAGGTGTACATATTACATTGGCTCAACATAATAACATGGTAGAGTCCATCTTGAATTGTCAAGTAGTAAAAATTCAGGAATCCACAGAAACACTAGTGGAGTAGAATAACTACCTGGTTATTGTAGCAATAAAAATGTCGCTATGCTCTAATACACCAAAAAGGTCATAAATTTAAATATTATACGTGACCAGCAAGCACCCAAAACACAGTGGCACTTAATGCACTGACTTGCAAATGCAGTAGCTTAAGGTATTTACTTTTTTTATCATTCTTATATCCTCTACCACTTGGTTTAGTTACATCATTTTTTCCTGCTCTTCATGAACCCTTTCCTCTCTTCAGCTTTTTCTTTTGAGTCATGGATTCCATTCTATTCCTTTATTTACTGCCACTCAGTCTCTCTTTTCCTATAAGGACTTAGGCTTTGTGAAACTGTTGCCTTCCCTTTTGAATGCTTTATAAACTTTCAGGTCATCACCTGCTCTTAAACACAATACTCGTCAAGTTGAGCTCACTTGCTAGCCACACCCTCCATTCATAAATATAATTATATAAGTAATATCACTAGCTTCTATCTCTTTTTGTTGTGTAATAATATGATAACATAAACTGAGTTTATATTAGCATAGCTGTAGAAATAAGATAGCTGTAAGTTTTTACTATAGTATACTCGTCTTCCGCAGCTAATAAAATATATATTTAACCTGACACAAACTATTTGACATTTGTAGTTATTATTAATGAAGTTGAGAATGACCAAATTATGTCATGATTTCTATGGTCTTGACACAAAGAAGCTCGAAGGACACCCTGAAGTTATGCATATTAAAGATCTAGAGGGTGCCTGAATAGTTACATTACTACGTATATGAGAAAAATAGACCGACAAAATACAGATTAAAAAAAGTTTTTTACAAGTTCATTTGAAGGTATTCAAGGACTTCAGCACTAGAAATTACAATGAAAAACATATCATTAAAATTGATGGCAAAAAACTCCAATTGAATGGACAATAGAGTAGACTTACAATTTTTTTCTCATTTAAACAGATTTATATTCAGTCATTATATAAATGGTGAGTGAGTGAGGCACTATCAGCCATCTGTGTAAGTAGCTCAGTGCTTTTTTCAGGAGCTACTGGTCATTTAGATAGTGAAATGGCGTATTTTAAGCTACCACTACTTGGGTAGAACAAAGTAAAAAGTAAACCCATAATTAGCCAGCTAAAACTCACAGTTAAATTTTTGCTTACAGATCTCGTCAGGGCAAAAAACAGCTTTTATTGGATTAAAGATTTATAATGTTTACGTTGTCATATACACAATCACTTGTTCGCCATTGGTGCTGAAGCATATCACTAGTTTAAATATTTTACAATAATCTACCCTCACTACCGTCTACAATACAGTCAAATAATCACTTAATACGGTTTACATTGAAATTTGTTAATTCAACTAATTAATGATAAGTACTAATAAGAATTAAAAAATAAAAATAAAAGCTTGAGGGTTTAGCAGCTAAATGCTTGGTATAATATATAGCAAGAAACAGTAATCATAAGTAAAGTGAAATATGTGTAAGGCTTGTAAGTTGTGATATGTCCAACTGCTCTGAGTGAGAACAGTTCATCCTTAAGTTATAATTGTGATATTAATGATATCCACATCATTACATCATAAAATATAAAATAAAGATTTTTTTGTATTTCTGATTAACTTCAGTAAGTAGGAAAAAGGTAAATGACGATGTAATAAAAAACGAAACTGCAAATATAGCCCAATAACTTAATATATGTGGTATGCAGTGTGTATCAAAATAAAAATAGTAGCTAATAATACATTATTAGCCTATAAGTTTACTCAAACAAAATAACATTATGCCGTAACATTTACGGTGCACTCTAAGGGTTATGAAATAAAATGATTTCATCTTATATTAACCAAATGTTACCTTTTTTCTGCCTTAACATCTCTAACTCGTCTTCCACTTAAATCTCTACAAGCCCCTTTACTCGCATTTTTATTTATCTGTGTTCCCATTGCTCGAATCAGTGTTCCAAAACCTGTACGCAAAGTACAATCGCATATATATATATATATATGTATTTAAATTGTGTATAATACTTTAATCAAGTATAGTAAAGGATTCAAAATTAAAACAATACGCAAACAGTTTAATGAACGAAAACTGGAACTATAATTACAATACAGGAAATATAATTATTACAACCACTTTTAAGATCGCTTATTTTCATTAGTAATTGCAATGGCAACTCTACTACAAAACTGCTAGCAATGGCTGACCTGACTTAATTATGTTGTGAGTCCTGTAACAGTCAAATAAAAAAATTCTAATCATGTTAAATGTCAACTGGTAACAAAAGTTGTCCTCATTTATTCTCACTATAGAGGGTTACATACAGAGGGGCAGAAAAGGGGGAATATCCCCCACACCCACCCCTCCCCCCAAAAGTACATACCTTAGCTATTAGCTAAACCTAGGCCCTACAAAATTTCATATTCCCTTGAGTTGATGTTAATTTTCCATTCTCCATTATTCTTTTTCCCTCCAACTTCAGTATATATTCCACTCTAATCCAGTTTAAAGTGTTCCCTTCAGTTGCCACAGAAATTTTGATACCACTAATTATGCGTGTAGGAAAAACATATAATAATGAATAAAGAAACAAGCATTTTTTAAAATCTTTAAATGCAATACGTTTATCCCATTAAAATGTCAAGTATTTCTTCAAAGCAAACATTTCCTACAGATGTTCCTTCTATTGCTATTTTCGTTAAATTGTTCAAAGTTGCTGTCTGCTAGCTGACTTCTGAGTCAGTTTCAGTCCATTTTACCAAAGGATTGTCGCACCCCCCTCCTCCAAGAACTACCAATTTAACGACTAAAGAACAAGCAGCAGCAAATAAACAAGACTGATAAATGCAGCAACATTAAATCATAATCCTATAACTATTTTGCCTAATAATTCACAAAAATTTATTTCTTTTATTTTGGAACCTCCAATAGTACAAGCATTTTGTGAAATGACCTCACACTAATTGCAACAAAAGCTAACTCAACAGATATTGATTCCTTATTATGTCCATAATAACAGAAAAAAAGTCCTAAGGAATCCTCCTGGGGGAACAGTGTGAAAATCATGAAAATATATAACCACTTAATAGCTCGTTTGTGGTTTTGTGGAATTTGGGTCATATCTCACTTATTACAGTAACTACGTCTAAAGTTAACATATCATTGAAAAGCTCATTAAATGAGCTATATTTTGGTACCAAAATCATTTCTCTTAGACAATCATATAAATGAATTGTTGGAATCATTGAATGATGCACTATGAAACTTTATTGTGTCAATGCCATTTTAGACAAAATTTTGGGTCAAGCTCACACTAAAGAAAGCAAACTGAACTTATTTCATGTTATTAATATGTCCTCACTAACATAAACATAAAGTCCTAAGGAATCCTTTGGGGGTAAGGTCATGAAAAACAAATTTTGACACTTTTTTTGCTATATTTTCTGTCACTACTGTTTGAAGTACCCTTTTAAATCTCAGCTGAGGTTACTACTATTCTTCAATTTATATACCATTATAAATTAGAAAGCTTTCTTAATGGGAAAGCAAAACTGGCTCCAGGCAACCAACAACAGGTATATTGTGACCCAACACATAATATTAATATTTTGGTATAAATTCCTTGGAGCTGACTAGGCATGCTAGAGGTTAATAGCTGTAAAAGTGCTACTTTTGCAAGCACATGCATGCATGTTACTCAATAGGCTCTATATATCTACTGCATATTGAATCAAGCCATAGGAGGTATGTTGCTTCTTATTTGTTTACTCGCAGTTGTTCAGTGGTTGATTTATATTTTTCAGCCATGGAGGTGTCTGAATGTTGCGCTATTTGCACACATCCTGTAGACTCATCTGTATCAACTCTTGAAGAAAAGGGTAGTCTAGCTATCAACCAAGCCAGTATATTATTGAGGAAAGACAGTATTCACACTGTACCTGGTGAAGAGGTACACCAGGACTGCCGCCGTAATTACTATAAGCCTGATCAGATTGCCAAAGACACCAAGCATGAGCAGTCAAAGCCAAGTACTAGCAGTGACGGACTTGTTCTTAGATCATCTGAGGAGGGGATTTTCTTTTGCAACTGATTGTTTCTTCTGTAGCAGACCAGCCAAATTGGGGAGAAAGAGGAAGAAGTACGATGTCCTGCAAGTGAAGACCATTGGATTAAAGGACACTCTCCTGGCAATATGCAGTTAACGAGCTGATAGTTGGTCTGATAATGTGAAAGCACGCATTTTGCATGTACATGACCTACATGCAGCAGATGCAGTTTATCATCAGACTTGTAGTGTCAATTTTCGTACAGGAAAGCAAAAGCCAATGGCTCATCAGTCGGCAAGCACTGAAGACTCTAAGAGACCAAAGCCTGGCCAGCCTCAAGTTGATGAGAGGGCAGTAGCATTCTTGCAGGTTGCACAATATCTTGAAGAAAATGATGATGAACAAATCACCATTGATCACCTCATAGATCTCATGGAACAGAAGCTCACAAACACTGCTCATAAAGCATATGGCTACACCCACATGAAGAATAGGCTACAAGAACACTTTGGTGAGAAAATAATCTTGACTGAAATTAATGGCAAGTCAAATGTGGCTACCTTCAGAACAACAGCAAGAGCAATGCTTCATGAATACTACAAGCAACAGCAGCAGGAAAAAACACAACTGAAGAAAAGATGAAACTTGTACAGGCAGCTGCAAGACTCATCAAGGAAGACATCAAATCCATCACAATGACTCATGACGTC
>WLWI01005857.1_pt1 | contig 10210 bp, 5 predicted proteins | sample 6701501 | NCBI WGS metagenome assembly WLWI01 (sample SAMN12718690, study PRJNA515312) | sponge metagenome | isolation source: marine sponge | host: Mycale hentscheli | place: New Zealand: South Island, Marlborough, Capsize Point | collected 2014-11-01
ATCGACAATAAAAATGTACTAATAAAACACACATCATGCAGATTATAGGTAACAATACATAGCTATAAGATAAAACACAAGAAACGGCTCAGCCCAAGAAACAGGAAAATCAATTAGTTCAGTTGACTGTATGCAGAGTTTCCTTGTAGCTCAATATTTGAAGATGTATCTTTCTTGTCCAGTTTGATTTCATCATAAACTACTGGATTAGTTGGATTATCACATTTTACTTTGTGAGAACGAACTCGCTTCTTCTTAATCAAGTATTTGGACAATAATAGTATACACATACATACTACAGTTCCAGTTATACTTCCTATTACAAATGATGTCACACCAGCTGCAACTGTACATAAAAACCATACAATTAGTAGAAATTACATTTTTATGTTAAACAATCAACTTGTGTGCGATATGACACAACATTTACAAACATTATGACTGTTACTAATTATGAATGAATAGCATAAATTATCATGCCGGTATCCCATAACTAAATGTTTATATTGGTTGCATTGTACATCAATAAATTTGGATCAGAGTAGATGAGAAGAAGTAGCCCTGTCACAGTCCCCCTCGATTCTTATTACTTACAGCATGATTTGGTGTACATTATGTGGACATATTTCACCAGATGTGTAAGTATTTTCACGAGTTTATAAGGCAATTGAAAATATGTGCGAGTCAAATGTTATTTCCATTTGTACAATGAGTATAATAACTGTTTATTATGTAATGGATTATTTTGTAATTCAGTAAAAGTTAAAATAATCCTTAGCCATACTTCATTGTCCGGAACTACACATTGGCATGTTGAAGTGTTCAGTATGTAGTGTTTGTCTTTCGAAGTATTGAACTCTCACTTGATGCCGAAATACGTTAAATATCCATTGTATTTATTAGACTACATATGACATTAGCTATACTTTAAGTAAAAAAAAAACAATTATAAGAGAAGCTTTAAGTTATTCACTAAATGTTAGCTACTCACCTAATAGAGATGATATACTCGTTTCAGGCAATTTTGTCATTGCTGTATGAGTTGACATACTATTATCAGTAGCACTTGATTTGTTTGTGTTCTTGAAATCAGTGTTATCTGTAAGATTATTAACATAAGACCAACAGTAACATTTGTGATAACCATAATATAGCACAATATATTTATAAAAAACTTCAATAATTAATTAGGTACCAGTGACTAATTAGATATTTTTTTATATTTTACAATAGTGTAGCATAATACTTCTATACTAATATTGCTGACAATAGTACAAGTCCAAATTTCCAACATGTCACACACTGCAAGAAATGTACCTATCCCTACATGTATCCTACATAAATTGTAGCCAAACTTTATGGAATTTAGCGCTATCCTGCACAGGATAGTGTATGATGGGTACATTGCAAGTTTCAGTTTAGGTCTAGTGTACAGGGTTATTGTTAGCCACACCTGTGCACAGGGCAAGTTTGTATAAACACTACACATAACACTAACAATAAGATACAAGTTATGACAATTAACATTAATTAACAACTAATATTTCTATTGTTCTCTGAATAGGCATTCATTGCCTTCACTGAGGTTTCTCATGGGTGGGCGTTCCCACAAAACCAATGACATAATACAATATTTTTTTATTTCTTGCCTATTTTGTAGTGCATACCGCAAGATAAGCAATCAAATTTTCCTATATACAGAGTTCCACTTTGCTTAGCAATTATACCAGCAGGAAATCAAGAAAAATAGAAATAATTGTGTTTTTTACTACCTGGCATAATCACAAATACATAATGCACATAAAGCACATTTAATAGCTTACTTTGATTACTTTGAGAAAAGATAGGAATTACTTGGACTACAAAGATCGCTATAATAATCTATTGCAACAAAAATGTGTAAAAAAATGTTTTATTAATTATTTATGATAAATACTATAATAGCTCAGGCTCACGAGAACACAAATTACACAATTACAATCAACAAATTACATCCACTAACACACACATATTTTATTAATAACTCTACATAATAATTGACATGAATATAAACAATTACAGGTTTCAAGTTTTTTTGTACCATTGTTCCAAATATGCCATATAATAATAAAATATTATATTATTGGCTGCTATTTCGATTGCGTGGGAATTATATGATGTTTAAGGTAGTTAAACAAAGGTTAATTGACAGTTGTATGGAAAGCTATGCGCATCTCTTTGAGCAGTTTTGCTCCATCACCGGTTGGGAGTCGTTACTTCACGTGGTGAGGGAGCTCCTATTAGAGTAGTTCCCAAACACATGCACTAACTTGCCATACCTCGGACGCCATTACCAGCACAGAGCTGAAAAAAAAAATGTGGCAAAGTTATGGTTTTCTACCATCCCACACACTCCTGTTTGTTTTTTCCTGTCTATCAGATATGACCAGTCTCCACGTCATGCTAGTGGTTACCGGTGACTTTGCCCCAATACGATACCCAGCGAGGGGGAGTGCTTCACACATTACGCAGCTAATTTGCTAGGCAGGTATAGCCACTCACAAGTTGCCACCAGCAGGGCCAGGACTCTAATTCCCTAAACTTCCGGTTCTCTTATAACCGGTGCACCAGTGTATGGTACCATGCATATCATTTATTAAAGAGATTAACACGTGTCTATAGTAACTGATATTGTGGTTTATTTTCAGTACTTTAAAAAACACATTGTTTTTCTACAACTACAGTTTAATAAAATGTAAAGGAGAGAAAAGACAAACCAAAATCAAACCTGTATGGAAGATGTAAGTAATAGCACACAACAATTACTGCTATGCATATGTAGCCAAGCAGCATTAACATAATGAACAACTAAGTTATAGACAACAATCACTGCCTAAAACGTGACCATTGACCATAACAAAATTCTTGAACTTAAACGACTTCGTTCCTATCAAAACTTTAGTGTTGACCCACTGACTACGTCCATTTTCTTGTTGACAATTTAATTGTTTTTTTTTTAATGGACGTAGTCAGTAGGTCAACATTAAAGTTTTGATAGGAACAAAGTCGCGGCGGACTTGAGCTTGAGGTCTTTATCTAAACTTGATATGCTCTTGGTGTTCTGTATTATTAATGCTTCTGTTACCCTTTTGTGGAAAAAATTGTGACTATTTTCATAACTTTCAATTCACTCCAGTTTACTCTATGTGGCTTTGTTACATATTCCATGCATGTACAGATATACCGCATTTAATTAGACAAACGGCTTGAGCTCAACTGCATCTTGACTATGTTCCTGTCATACATTTTGCATCAATGTTGACCCACCTGGACTCCATTCCTATCAAAACTCAAGCATCAATGTTGACCCACCTGGACTCCATTCCTATCAAAACTCAAGCATCAATGTTGACCCACAGGCTATGTATATTTTCTTGTTGACACTGTTCATTATTATTTAAATCATCATACCTCACCACTGAAGAAAGATTACAAGCTGAAATATAATGTGAATTTCTATATCTATTTTAATTTTAATTTTCTAATTTTATGCCTACACTTAATATTCTCTCTTGAAAAAATAAACTGTCTATGTTCTAAGAGGCTATAAAACTGTTTAGCTATGAGAGTAAATTCCTTGTACTAAAACTTAATTTTTAATCTAATACTTTTCTAACTCTACTACCCGTGATTCTGATAATGGTTAGTGAACAACAAGTGACCAGAATCCACACTTATTAAACCAGTTACCTTATAGTATAACTATAAGTAACCACGACTAAATCTAATGCCATCAAGCAAACATAGCTAACAATTAGCAACATAGTCGCACGGTTTTTCAACTTACTAGATTCATTTTAAAGCACAGATAAAGGTACAGAACAACTTATGAACTAAAGTTGTTTATAGCGCTATATTCCGACTGAGGTGTGGCTTCAATGCTTCCTGCGTAACAGATGTTATTTTGCGACGACGCATTATTACATATGGATTAGGAGGTTGCTTATAATATCCTGTCATTTAATTTCAATTTTACTTAGTTAGGTAAAAAAAGTGAGAGATCTAATGTTTTAGAAACCACCACCACCACAATAATGTTGGCATTTTTCCCAATGTTGTATAGAACTTGTGTAGCCTAAGATTCATGATTATTAGTTGAAAACATAGCTAGCTACCAGCCACTGAATAGCATAGCTACAGCATAACACCAGCAAACAGTTTCACAGTTAATTATATCAACAGAATAAAAATTTTATAGTAGAGAGTAGACATAGAATTTACAGTACAATCTCACCAGTTTTAATAGATATCAAACACAAAAATTGGCAGTAATCAGATTATTGTTAATTTAGCACAATAATAACTCAAAAAGCAATCATTTGTTGGAGTACACTTTATAGTGTCAAGTAGGTAGAGTGGTCAGCACAATAGAAATTGGTATGATGAATAAAGTTTTTTTTGCCAAGTTCATTTGATTATCAAAATACCTGAAACAAAGGAGGAAGCAAAAAAGAAGAAAGCAGTTGAGGCAATCCAAAGAAGATCTTGCAAGCTTAGCAAACAGGCATAATAACCAATGAAAACATATATAGAGTGTTTATTGAAGCACTTTATACAAAATGATTTTCATATCAGAAAAACTAGCCAGTAATTATATTATAAATGTCATTGATAAGACAAGGTGTCACGACACACAGTTTAAATTGTGTTCTTTTTAGAATTTCATCAGTCCTTAACATCTCAGTTAATGCAATTGTTAATACTTTGGATATTATGCACCATGGATTAGAACTTTACTTTGGCTTTAACAGTGTCAGTAGTAATAGCAGAATAATGTCTTCTATGACTCATGTTCAGTTGTCAGCTGTAAAGCAAAGGTTATGAATCAGTTGCAATAATAAAACATACTGTTCTTATTTGAATATTATTTTTTTTAATTATAGTTCAAAATATTAAGTAATTATTACTACAAAATTGAGATTCTGCTTACACATTAAAAAAACATTACAATCTATCAACAATAAAAATGTATAATTAAAATAATATGTCATGCAGAATATAGATAACAATACATAGCTATAAGATAAAACACAACAAACAAGAAATGCAATCAGTTCAGTTAACCATATGCAGAGTTTCCTTGTAGCTCAATATTTGAAGATGTACATTTCTTGTCCAAATTGATTTCATCATAAACTACTGGATTAGTTGGATTATCAACATATTACTTTGTTAGAACCAACTCGCATTTTCTTAATCAAGTATTTGGTCATTAATAGTATACATACAGACTACTACTCCAGTGATATTTCCTATTACAAATGAAGTCACACTAGCTGGAACTGTATAATAAGAAACCATTTAATTAGTATAATGATTAAAACAATCAATTAGTATGTGTTGTTACACAATGTTGATAAATACAGAAACAATAGCATGCGAAAACTAAATTGGTTATTGTTGAATCTTTGTATATCAATAAGCTTGGTTCAGAGAATAGGGGAAGCGGTAGCCCCATTTCCCTTCCTTCCTCCTCCCCAGATTCTCCCTTTTAATGTGTTCTATAAGGTATTGGATTGAAAAGCTAATGCAATACATTATGCCACAGTCATGCTTCTAAGTCAAAGATCAATTTTAAAGTTTTGATAGTTATTTAGCTAACAATGACAAAAATATTACATAAAAAATTTATATACAATAAAATAATGTAATAATGATTCAGTCATTCTCGGCTGAAATATTTATAATAATAGCACATTTTTCTCGTTCTAACAGTCAATATTGTTAAGCTTTAGTCAACTATACTTGCTGTTTGAATGAGAAAAATTTGCTATTAGTATGAGTAAATAGCATGGGTAACCGTGCTATTCGGGATTAATAGCACGAGTAACGTGATTGAAATAGCTCGAGGCTAAGCTGAGTATTATTTCAATTGCTTTACGAGTGCTCACTCACTAATAGTAGGCCAGCTTTAAAAAAGTCTTTTGCAATTGTAGCTACACTGTATCTTTCACTCATTATGTACTTATTTCAGGATTAGCTTTCGCTGGAACCTTTTTATCAACGTACATGTACCACTCCTCCTAATTTGTTGTAAAACATTCCGTTTAATGGGAAAAATCGCTGTTCAATTGAAATCGCACCGGGAAAGTGAAATAGCGCGTAGTTAACTGAAATACCTCGGTAACTATGTGGAAACTAAGTGAAATACCTCGGTAGCTAAGTGAAATAGTACGGGTAAGTACGCAAGAGAAGAATGTTAACCTTGGAAACTTACCGTACTATTTCACTTAGCCACACTCTTTATTCCACCTTGTAATTGAATTTAACAATAGCTAATATGATTGGCCTATGGATTCAATTCTATTTGCAATAATAAAATAAACTGCTTATGACAGCATCAGTGCTATAGCTGTCAGTTATCTTCGACTTCTTGGATAAAGAGGAAAAAATGATTCTTAAAAAAGTAGAGCACTTTTATGAGGCTAGTTTTTTAAGCATATTTACAAACATAAAACACAACATACAATTGACTGACATAGGAAAAACTGTATGTAAAATTAAGAAACTAAGCGATTGACCACATGACTACATTATAATCGATATAGATAACAATACATAGCTATAAGAGAAAACACAAGAAACAGGAAATTCTATCAGTTCAGTTGACCGTGTGCAGAGTTTCCTTGTAGCTCAATTTGAAGATGTATCTTTCTTGTCCTGTTTGATTTTGATTTCATCATAAACTACTGGATTAGTTAGATTATCAAATTTTACTTTGTGATAACGAACTCTCTTCTTCCTAATCAAGTAGTTGAACAATAATAGTATACATATTATACAGACTACAGTTACTGTGATATTTCCTATTACAAATGAAGTCACACTTGCTGCAACTGTATAAAAACAGTATTATAATTACTATAAATCACATAATTTTATGATAAACAATCAGCTTGAATGTGTTTTTATACAACATTGATAAATAAATACAGAAACAATAGCATGAAGGTATAAACTAAATTGGCATCTTTCAATAAACTTGGTTCAGACCCTCTCACCTCCCCATTCTCCTGTTATATTATGTGTTCTATAAGGCAATGGATTGGGAAGCTAAGATATGCAACAGTCATGCTTCTATGTCAGAGATCCATTTTTAAGTTTTGATAGTCATTCAGCTAACTATGACAAACTATTATATAAATAATTATATACAATAAAATATATATTAATGATTCCTCATTCTAGGCTGAAATTATTATAATATAATAATAGCAAATTTTTCTCGTTCTAACAGCCAATATTGTTACGTTTTAATAAACAATATTTGCTGTTAGAAAAGAGAAAAACTTGCTATTATAATAAATATATTACTTAGATCCCGTTGCTATATTGTTACTAGGTGTACTAACTTGGTAAGTGTTCACTATTTTTTGCCTTCAGGTATATGAACTGTGCATACTAACCACCCTTAGGGTATTGCTATTTTTGAGTTTTAGTTCAATAGAATAGGCCGGATAAAGTAGGGAGCAGGCTTTGTGAGGCTGGATATGTGAGGGTATACTACTCTCTCATATCCACCTATGTGGGACCAACCCTATCATATAACTCTCCTGCTCATACAGCAGGAATTTACCATAGCTAGCTGCTTTACTGCTTACTGCAGAGCAGCCCAAGGTAGAGTTAGATCTGGAGATAACAGCTGGCAGCTACATTGCTGAAGTAAACTTGCTAAAGTAAACTTTCTGGCGTGCTTCAATTGAATTTTAATTGAATCTTAATTTTGGGCCGGAAACACGGAAGAATTCGCTTGACACCGAAAATGCTGATAAACAATGTTGCTAGTGGAAACTGGGCAGAAATACTCAAGGAAAATATTCATTGTATATATTAGAGTATAAATGATATTATGCTAAACGTTTAAAATAAAATTTGATGAGCCGTTAGCTACTCACCTAATTGAGATGATAATATACTCATTTCAGGCTCTTCAAAATTCTGTGTAGAAAATTCTCTCACTGCTGTATGACTTGTCATACTATTTCCAGCAGTACTTGATTTGTCTGTGTTCTTGACATCAGTATTATATGTAAGTATATCTTAACACAAGACCAACAGTAACATTTGTGATAACATGATAACATAATAAGTCATGACAACTTCAATATTTAATTAAGCACCAGTGACTAATTAAATACTTTTGATATTATACAAGTGTAGCATAATACTTCTATATTAATCACTGACATTAGTGCTAGGATAAAATTAAAATTTACTACACATCCCAAACTGTAAGAAATGTACCTATCCTAGATGTATCCTACATAGAGTATAAACGTGAAGCTAATTGACATTATGGCTCAATTCTTATATATTGGAAGTCATTTATGTCTAGTGTATTGGATTATTGTTGGCCACACACGTGTGCAGGGAAAATTAATACAGACATTAATCATGTTGTTGCATATAGCAATAGCTAACAGTACAAACTCACACACAAACAGAGAAAAATAACAAACTGAAAACTCAACAAAAGATACCCCCATGCAGAGATAATGAAAAAACTGTTCGCAAAGCAACAACAATATCTATGGCTTGGGGAAGGGGGCAGTGAGGGTGAGCACACCGCATGCTCTTTATTCCACTTTGTAATTGAATTTAATAATAGCTATTATGATTGACCAATGGATTCAATTCTATTTGCAATAATAAAATAAGCTGCTTATCACAACATCAGTGCTATTACTGTTTATATTAATCAGTTATTTTCAACTTCTTAGATAAAAAGGGAAGAATTGATGATTACAAACATTAAACACAACAGAGCACTTTTATGATGCTAGTTTAAAGCATATTTACAAACATAAAACACAACATAGAAGTGACTGACTGAAAGTAAAAATAAGAAACGAAGTGATTGATTACATGACCACATCAAGAACATTCCATCATATAAATTTCAATCCATTTGTCACTGACTTTATAAACAGTTTTCATTAGTTCAGTTAAAGTTAAGAATAAATTATGCGATATATGGTGCCCCCATTACTCCCCCCTCCCCACCACTCACACACACACTCAATTTGAGGCACTTCTTCATTTGTGAAATAATTTATATCACTCATTTTGTTCATAAAGTTGTAAGTTATCTTGATTGTCTATTAAATATAATAATTACAATGTGCTTCTTACGTTCTAAAGTCGAAATTGGATTATTTGATGTAGTTAATACTGATTCATTGAGGACAGCATTAGAACAGGCACGACTATTAATATAAAATGTAACTTCAGCTAGGTAAACTCGCTGAAGTGCATTATTTAAACTTAAAGATATTATTGGTTCTGTAGTCGTGAATCCATCAGATATACATGCTCTGGCCAGATACTCACAAGATTGAGGAATATCATTAATAGTACCAATAGGCGAGTTATCGTTACTACGAATGCTAATACTGTTAGCTCCTATTCTTCTCAATGAACAGCTAAACATAACGACTTCAATAGTTCCTACACCCACGTAATTTGCTATTCCATTAAAGTTGAATGTAATACTAGAAGATGTAGATGTGTTGAGTGTTAGTATTTGAGTAGCCCCCATGTCTCCATCTAGTCCAGTTAGTGTGGGAGTAACACCATCAAATAAAACACTACTACATGGAGTATTACATACTCTACCAGAATCTGACACATCAGAACAATGACCAGTAGCAGATGACCCTCTCTCTGATAAAGCAGCAGGATTCACTGAATAGGAACCTGGATAAACTATTAAACAATGAAATTTATATTATTGATTTTCTAAGTAAGTTGGGCTAACATGTATTTGAGACATTAATGTATGACTTTTACACTTTAAACTTTTAGTAAGATAGAGTTCGGATAAATTAACACAAACTACTTTAGCACATAGAAGGAAAAATTAATACAATGTATTTCTTGTAGTACATAAGAAAATATAAAATTGATGCAATGCAGGGTAAGAAATCAAATGGTTGTATATTGCTCAGGCAAACTTTGCTTAGCAAATAATGATTGTTTGATATCAAGGAATAGAAGAATTTGTCTTATTTATAAATATTTTACCTTAGCATGTGATTTATATACATATGTGACCGGTTTTAGGAAAATCGGCCTAAACGCGGCATCTAAAGTTTTCTAATTTATTGTACCAGTAGGCTGCACGGGGCCTTGGGATGCCGTCCTCCTAATTTGGAAACTGTAGCACAAGCCG
>WLWI01005859.1_pt1 | contig 10208 bp, 11 predicted proteins | sample 6701501 | NCBI WGS metagenome assembly WLWI01 (sample SAMN12718690, study PRJNA515312) | sponge metagenome | isolation source: marine sponge | host: Mycale hentscheli | place: New Zealand: South Island, Marlborough, Capsize Point | collected 2014-11-01
CTTTTTCCCGTTCTCCCAGTGGGTCGGTGGGATTCTTTGGGAGCATTCCCATCGGCTGGTCGCTTCAGGTGTCGGCTTGCTCACTTTGATCCTCACTGTTTGGTTGTTCGGCCGCTCTGGCCGCAAGTTTCTACGCTTTGGGCTGAGCCCGCTTTGCGGGGTGGTGGCTTTATTTGCTTTTTCTATGGAGGAGCCTCGACTCCAGGATGCGGCGTTCCTTTTGTCGGTGAGTGGGGTAGCTCTCGTTGCCAGTTTCGTTTGGCCTCGGTGTCAGGCTTCTCGGCCGCGACTTAGAATTCTTGGGGTGCTGGCTCTGGTTGGGGTCATTGGTCAAGGGGTCTTAGGGGGGCTACGGGTAACACTCTTTGCGGATCAGATTGGGATTGTCCATGCTTCACTTGCGCAACTTTTCTTTATCCTGATTTGCTCAATCGCTCTATTGACTTCTAAATGGTGGTCGAAGATTCGTGTCACTAACAGTGAGGAGATTGGGGGGCGAAAGATCGGCTATGGAATGCTCTTTTTGAGCTGTCTGGTTTTTTGCCAGCTGTTACTCGGAGCGAGTATGCGGCACCAGCATGCTGGGTTGGCGGTTTCGGAGTTTCCTTTAATTGCCTACGGGAAGTACTGGCCAGCGACGGATGAAGCATCATTGGCGAAAGCGAACCGTGATCGCATTGATCACCGGGACTTTAATCCGATTACTAAGAACCATGTGATGCTCCATATGGCGCACCGTGTCATGGCATTGACGCTCTTCACACTTGCGGCCGTTTTTGTGGCTATTGCAGTGAGGAAATTACCTCGTGGGCACTGGTTGGGGAGTGGTTTGATCGTCTGGTTTTCGATTATTTGTCTTCAGGCTCTCTTGGGTGCTGCTACCGTGTGGAGCAACAAGGCTGCTGACATTGCGACGTTTCATGTTGTTTTCGGAGCTGTAACGCTTGCCTTGGGGGGGCTTTTAAGTATCATCGCCCTTCGTTTGGCGCATCCGATTCCTTCACGTGCTCCGGCTTCGGTCGAAGCGTTTGAGGACCTAGCGTCAGTTTCAAAGCGATCAGCCCCCGGAATGGCGCATTCGCTATTTTAATGAAAGTATCGGCAACAGAAATGTCAGCATCCGTGAATACGTCGAAAGGGACGTTCAGCGTGCTGGCGGACCTTGTAAAGGCTCGGCTCACGAGTCTCGTTCTTTTGACCACATTGGTCGGCTTCTATCTTGGGAATCAAGGTCCCGCAAATTTCCCTCTGCTCGTCGCGGCCATGGTTGGCACGGGGCTATTGGCTGCGGGTGCTGCGACGTTGAATCAGTATCTTGAGCGCGACTACGACAAGCTGATGCCACGGACGCAGGATCGTCCCATTCCGGCGGGGTTGATGAGTGCGGATGCGACCCTGGTTTTCGGTGGGGTTTTGTCTGTCGTGGGATTAGTGGAGCTGGCTCTCTTGGTGAATCTCTTAACCAGTCTCCTTGGGGCGATCACGATCGTTCTCTATTTGTTCGTATACACACCTCTGAAAAGAGTAACGAGCCTTAACACCATCATTGGGGCCGTTCCTGGTGCGCTTCCACCGTTGATGGGGTGGACGGCTGCCCGCGGATCAATTGACATGGCAGGTTGGTCGCTCTTCGCAATCTTGTTCTTTTGGCAACTACCCCATTTTTTGGCCATCGCTTGGATGTATAAAGATGAATACGGCCAAGCTGGTTATGTGATGCTTCCCAATGTTGATCCTACAGGTTCTAGAACGGCTCGACAGGCGTTGAGTCATACCTTAGGGCTGTTACCTGTGAGCCTTTGTCCCGCCGTGTTTGGGATAACGGGCGGATTCTATTTTCTGGGGGCGACCCTGATGACATTGGTATTCATTGGCTGCGCATTTTCTTTCACTCGGCAGCTGAATCGGGCGAGCGCCCGACGCCTCTTTTTTTGTTCGATCATCTATTTGCCGCTGTTGCTGGGCCTGATGGTGCTCGACAAAGTGAGTTAATCGTTGGGTTTGATCGTTCTGCCGTTGACGTGGTGAAAGAAAATTGGCATCACTTCGCGGATCAAACTCGGTTTACGGGCGACATGCTCATTGGAAGCGAACGAGTTTAAATTAGATTAGATTTATGGAATCGACACAGACACACGTCCACGATGAGACATCTCACGATGTGCACCATCACGACCCAGGGTTTTGGCGCCAGTATATCTTTTCCTCAGACCATAAAGTCATAGGTATTCAATACGGCGTCACCGCATTGGTGTTCTTGCTGTTTGGGTTTCTCTTAATGGCCACAATGCGGTGGTCTATCGCCTATCCTGAGAAACCGATTCCGGTGGCCGGCCCGATTCTTGAGGCCTTTCTGGGTGAAGTAGCTGCGGGTGGGGTCATGTCCTATGACCTCTACAACTCGTTTGGCGCGATGCACGGAACGATCATGGTGTTCCTGGCTATCGTTCCATTGGCGTTTGCTGCGTTCGGTAATTATGTTGTTCCATTGCAGATAGGAGCGGTCGATATGGCCTTTCCTAGGATTAATATGGCGAGCTATCAGATGTATTTCATTGGTGGGATTGTCATGTTTGCCAGTTTCTTTATCCCGGGTGGTGCGGCTCAGGCGGGGTGGACATCCTATTCGCCTTTAGCCTCAGCGGTTCCCACGGACGGTCAGACGTTTTGGCTGTTGGGAATGGTGTTCCTCATCACGTCGTCGCTCTTAGGTGCCGTTAACTTTATCGCTACCATTATCCAACTTAGGGCGCCGGGAATGACTTGGATGCGAATGCCTTGGTTCGTATGGGTTCAGTTTGTGACGGCCTTTCTCCTCTTGCTCGCATTTCCTCCGCTTGAAGCTGCCGCCGTCATGCAGCTGATGGATAAAGTAGCAGGCACAAGTTTCTTCCTTCCAACTGGGTTGGCGATCGGTGGTCAATTGGCCGATATCAGTGGGGGTGGTAGTCCGTTGCTTTACCAGCATTTATTCTGGTTTCTGGGACACCCAGAGGTTTACGTTTTGATTCTGCCAGCGATGGGGATTGTGGCTGAAGTTATCGCCTGTAACACCCGTAAGCCACTCTGGGGGTACAAATCCTTGGTGTATGCCTCTCTCGCGATTGGTTTCATTTCATTCATCGTTTGGGCTCACCATATGTATCTCACAGGAATGGGGACGAAAATCAGTACGTTCTTCCAAACGACGACCATGATTATTTCGATTCCTTCGGTGATCATTCTGACCTGTTTGTTCATTTCCCTTTGGGGAGGCTCGATTCGATTTAATACGCCCATGTTGTTTGCTCTCGCCTTTCTGCCAATGTTCGGTATCGGGGGGCTGACTGGATTGCCGCTCGGGTTCAACTTCAGTGACATTCATCTTCACGATACCTATTATGTGATAGCGCACTTTCACTATGTTGTGGCCCCGGGAACCATCTTCGGGTTGTTAGCAGGGGTCTATTTTTGGTATCCCAAGATGACAGGGAGGTTTATGAGCGAGTTTTGGGGGAGAGTGCATTTTTGGTCTTCCTTCGTCTTTATGAACTTGGTTTTCCAGCCCATGTTTGCCCAAGGGATGTCAGGTATGCTCCGACGGATGGCAGACGGTGGAGCGGGGTATTCAATCGCAAATAATCCTGATGCGATCGGCGGTCTTTCAGATCAGATGATTGGCTTGAATATCACAATATCTCACGCCGCTTGGGCGCTAGGAATTGCTCAGATTCCGTTCATATTGAACTTCTTCCTGAGTATAAAGTATGGGAAGAAGGTAGAATCGGATAATCCTTGGAATGCTACTACCTTGGATTGGCAAACGCCGACGCCTCCACCGCACGGGAATTTTATCAAGGATACGACTGTGGTTCGAGGCCCTTACGACTACAGTTTGCCTGGGGCGAAAAAAGACTTTGTGCCACAGAACGAATCCGCCTAAGCACTATAGACCGAGAATCGGAGATTCTAAGAGATGGAAATACCTTACGTAACAGAGCCCAGAAAAGACACCGGGCTTTACAATGCCAAAGTTGGAATCTGGCTCTTCCTCGCATCTGAAGTGATGCTTTTTGGGGGCTTCTTTTCTGCTTATATTCTATTGCGGGTGGGTTCAGTGGAAGGGACTTGGCCGACAGGTCTACTGAACGTTCCAATCGGTACCTTTAACACGCTGGTGTTGATTATTTCCAGTGTGACGGTGGTGCTCGCATGGTCGGCACTTAAATTGAAGAAGTTTGGGCAGTACAAGTTCTTTCAGGGGATCACGATCATATGTGCGATGATCTTCGTGCTGGTGAAGTCGTATGAGTATCGTGACAAGTTCACGCACTATGACGTGGTGATGACGAATGGGATGCGAGTGGATGGTCACCTCGTCGAGAAAACTGATGACCACATTATCCTCAGCCATCCAGTAAGTTACCCGGCGGAAAAAGGTATTGGCTACCGGCCGACGGCAATTGCGGATCAAAAGAAGGCAGACGAGGCTCACGATGCTGAGCATGCGGCAGCCGGTGAGGAGGCGCATGATTCTCATCACGGTGACATGACGATCCAAATGGCCGACGTTGAGAAAATGACCAATTGGGGGCCTTGGGCGAACACCTACTTTGCAATCTATTTCACAATGACAGCTCTCCATGCCTTGCACGTCATCGGCGGGGCATTAGTGATTGCGTATCTTTGGGGGCCGGGGGCGAAGATGTGGAAAACAGATCCAGAGCGGTATACGAACCGGATCGAAGTATCGGGTCTGTTTTGGCATTTTGTTGACCTTGTTTGGATCTTCCTCTTCCCAATCCTTTACCTGCTATAGTTTATGAGTGGACATACACCTGAAGAGATTCATAAGGAACGCAGTCGCTACATTAAGGTCTTTATCGTTCTCATCATTGGAACGGTTTTGACGGTTGGGGCGAGCTACATTGACTTGCCAAACATGGCGATGACGGTTGCCCTTGCGCTGTTTATCGCGAGTGTGAAAGGATTTTTCGTCGCGGGATACTTCATGCATTTAATGGATGAGAAGAAAATGGTCTACGGCATCATGGCTTCGACTGTCTTCTTTGCCGTCAGCCTTATGTTCTTAACGATCTGGGCGATGTCTGATCCCCCAACAAACACGATCTATCCTTAAGGAAGGAATCGTCATGTCGCTCAAGGCCTTTCATATTTTGTTTGTCACGTTGACCACGGCTACCTCGTTGATAGTCGCTGGACTTGAACTCACGAAGTTCTTTTCTGGTGGTACAATGGCGAATTTGGCTATGGGAGCGGGTGGCTTGATGGCGGCTGTTGCCTTGGTGGTTTACGGTCGATACGTGCTCAAGAAACTTCAACACATTAGTTATCTTTGATTGCTCGAAATGGAATGAGAATGAGAGACGGGCTATTAGCATCGATATTGATCGGCCTAGTCGGTTCAGCCCCTCAGGCATTGGCCTGTGCCACTTGTTTTGGTGAGTCTGACTCACCACTCGCAGCTGGCATGAGCTGGGGGATTCTCACGATGATCTTGGTCGCCTATTTCGTGTTATTCTCCATCATCGGATTCTTTATTTTTGTCGCTCGTAGAGCGGCAGCAATGGCAGCTCTCGAAGCCCAGGCGGGCGGAGGGCAAGAAACAGCCGTAGCTGAAAATCACAACAACGAATTATGTTCGAAAAACTCTTAAGTTTACCTGTCGTCACTTCGGAACACGGGAAGGAAGTGGATGCATTTATCATCTACATCCACTGGCTCATGGGGTTCCTTTTTGTCGTCTGGATGGCGTATTTTCTGTACGTGCTGTGGCGGTTCAGAGCGAGTAAGAATCCGAAAGCCGACCATGTCGGTGCCAGATCACATGTTTCTTCATATCTGGAAGGGTTTGTGGCGCTTATTGAGGCCGTGCTTTTGATCGGGTTCGCCATTCCACTGTGGGCCAAGATTGTGGATAAGGCTCCTAGTGGCGAGGACACGAATGTGGTTCGTGTGATGGCTCAGCAATTCGGTTGGAATTTCATGTATCCCGGTCCAGATAAGGCGTTTGGTAAGCAGGATCTTGAGCTAGTCACGTCGGACAATAAGTTTGGTCAGGTTAGAGATGACGAACCGGGGCAAGATGATTTCTTTACATTGAATGATCTTAGAGTGCCCGCTGGATTGCCGACTGTCTTCCAGATCTCTTCGCTGGATGTGATTCATTCCTTCAAAGTGATTGCTTTGCGAATCTGTCAGGATGCAATTCCTGGTATGTCCATACCGACGTGGGCTGTTCCGCTGACGGAGGGTCGCTATCAGATTAACTGTGCGCAGTTGTGTGGAAACGGGCATTCGAAAATGACGACTGGCTTCATGATCGTGCAGAGCCCTGAGGATTTTGAAGCATGGGTGGCCGAGAAGTCATTGACAACCGCAGGAGACGATGGCGGGTTCGAATAGGTACGCTTTGCCAGTGAACAAGTTTTCGTTCTCGTAGTTGTGAGAATGGATGGGAGGGATGTGACTGTTGCTTTGTGCCTATCATCTAAGTTCGATTAGCCGAGTATAAAAGAGTGAATCAGAATAAGGCTTTGCAGTGGGGAGTATGGGGAGCCTTGATCTTGGTGATACTCGGAATCTCCGTTGCATATTTTCTTGAATCGAAACGGGAGGATAACGGGAATCTTGGCGGTTCCCTGGCGCTCCCGGTCATCAAAACGCTGGACGGATTTACACTCACTAATCAGTTTGGCGCGGAGGTCACGGTATCTTCCTTCAAAGGAACTCCTTGGATCGCCAACATCTTTTTTTCTCGATGCCCTAGCATTTGTCTGCAAATGACGCAGCGCATGAGGGAGATTCAAGATGCTTCAACGTCTGGCAGTGGCTTGAATCTCGTTTCGATTACAACCGACCCTGACTACGATCAGCCGGAGGTGCTTTTGCGCTATGGAAAACGGTTCGGGAGCGATACGAACCGATGGTCCTTTTTGACGGGGGCAAAAGTTGAGATTGGTCGAGCGATTCAGAAGGAGTTGCTCCTGGCGCTTCAAGAAAACTCTGAGGAGTCTCGGGAGTCAGAATTGGACCTCTACACCCACAGTTCTCTCATCGTTCTTGTCGATGGAGATTCAAGGATCCGGGGGACCTACGAGAGCATGGGGACGAACACCGTTCAGGAGATAATCGCCGATCTCAACCGGCTTTAATCGCAGAATTGCGTATGGCTTTAGAAGATCTTCCAGCGATTAACGCAATGTTAAATGCATGCAGTGCGGTCTTACTTTGCTGCGGCTTTTTCTTTATTAAGCGCGGGCGAAAGGTCGCGCACCGAAACTGCATGATTGGTGCGTTGACGACCTCAACGATATTTCTCGCATGCTACGTAACCTATCACGTCGGGATGCAGCGGGTTCACGGGGAAGCTCACACCAGCTTTCAGGATCCGGCTTGGTTTCGGCCGATATACTTGACGATTCTCTTCACCCATCTCGTGTTGGCTATTGCCATTGTGCCTCTCGTGATCATGACTGTGTTTCGAGCAGCTCGGCAGGAATTCGAGAAGCATGCCCGAATTGCGAGATGGACCTGGCCGGCTTGGATGTATGTATCGGTGACGGGCGTAGTGATCTACCTGATTCTATATCAGATTTTTCCGCAGCGCTAGCCGGTCATTTCGGGTGTGACGCTTAGCTAGGATAGGAGCTTGCCTACCAATTGGCTAATTGCCTTGCCGTCGGCTTTTCCGGAGCTCGATTGCTGGACAGCCTTGATGACTTGGCCCATCTCTTTCTTGCTGGTTGCCCCTACTTCGTCGATTGCTTTGCGAACAACCGCTTCAAGCTCCTCTGGTGTAAGAGGGGTAGGGAGATAAGTTTCCAGGATCTTGAGTTCCTGGGCTTCTTGCTCGGCTTGTTCTGCTCGACCGCCCTTCAGGAACTGTTCGTGAGCGTCTTTGCGCTTTTTGGCTTCCTTTTGGATCACTCCGATCACTTCGGTATCGGAGAGAGCGTCTTTTTTCGCCTCGATAGCGACGTAGCCTATCGCGGATTTTAGCATGCGAAGCGTGTTGAGGCGAAGGCTATCTTTAGCCTTCATCGCTTGTTTGATGTCGCTGTTGATCGTTTGCGTAAGATTCTCCATAAATCAGTCGAGACTTAAGTCTCAAGCTCCTTGATTTGGTCGCGGACTTGAGCGGCTTTCTCAAAATTCTCCTGTTTGATCGCTTCGGTGAGCTCTTGCTCGAGCTTTTCTCTCGTGGAGAGAGGACGCTGGTCCTTCAGCTCTTCTAGCCAGGTTTCCAAAGCTTGGAGCTCTCCGCTTTCGTCCGCTAAGTCGGGGCGCGCTACGGAGTCGTAGAAATCTCGAAGCAGATCGAGCCCTTCCTCGACGTTTCTAATAGCACTGTTGTGCTTTTCTAACGCGAGGTATTGTGCGGCTGTCGCCCGGGTTCTCATCATCAGAAGTTGCGGTGTCAGTTGTCGTAGGCTCCAGATGTTTTCTTCCGAGGGGCAATAGTCCGTGGCGAAGGCTATGGCGTCTAGATTGCGTTCAGTGTCGCGAACCACGTTGGCGTAGTCCTCAAGCTGAAAATAGCAGATATACCGATGGTGGTATTGGATGGCCTCCTGTTGTAGCTTTTGGCATTCTTTTGCTTCTAGTTGGAAACCTTCATCGTCTCCATCGTGTTCCACTTCGAATGCTTCAAGTTTATCTCGCAAGTGGTCGAAGAAGGAATCCTTGCCGTAAGGCACCTTGCCGTCAGGCCGACCGTCGGCATTCATCTGTAAAATGCCTAGATCGATTCTCATCTGGATCTTTTCGATTCCATCCTTTCCGATGAATCTTCGAACCATGGCTTCCCCAGCTTCGAAATCCCAATCGCTAAGGATGTGAGAAATGTCCCAATTCATAAGCCCGAATATGTACTGAGGCCAGAGGCAAGTCAACGGACTGAAACAGCGTATTTTTTGAGCGGACCGGGAGCAGAAATATCGATGCGGCTTAGCCTTCTGTTGATCGGGCTCGGATCAGCTAAAAACGGATTCGGTGTTACCAGGAATTCGTGCACTCGACTGGAGCAAATCCAAAAAAAAGACCCCCGTCGCGATGCGAACGGGGGTCTTTTTTGAGGAGAGAAGGTTTAGTAGTTGAAGGCCAACTGCAGCCAGAACCGTGTTCGACCAGCTCTACCAGCGTCGCCCTCCTCGTAGTGGGCGAACTTGGTGAGTAGGGTTAGGTTATCGCTGAGTTTTTTGGTGGCGACGAGATTGAATTCATCGCCGTAGTCCGCTCCACTCGATTCGCCCTCGAAATTGTGATAGAAAAGCTTTAGGGGAATAGAACCGGGGAGTGTTACGCCGATCCAGGCGTAGAGATCCTCAAGCCCGTCAGCGGGAGTTCCCAAGAAGGCGTCCGCCCAGCCATTGAATTTGTGAAGCGTGGCAAGGGGCGTAACGAATCCTTTGGCTCCGTCATCACTACCGAGCACTTCGTAACCCACGCCGTAGTTCACTTTCTTCTGTTTGGCGCCGAGATTGAGGTGATAGTAACTGGCACTGTAGTCCATGGGACTATTTTGATAATCGGTTTGGTAAGCGTACTCAGCGTGGTAGGTTGCTGCCATTGAATCCGTGACCGGCGTGCTGCCGACGAAGCTCGCTCCGTAGGTTGCGTTGGAGAGGGCTGGTGCATCGTTGAGATCGGTAAGATAAGTATAGCCCACGAGTTTGCCTGGCTTAAAGCCACTGTATGAAGCATTGAAGATATGGATGTCGGATGAGAAATCGCCGGCCGGATGGTCGTCTCCGAAGATTCGATTGACGTTGGAAACATAGGCATAGAAGAGGGAAGTATCATCGATTCCATTGTGGGCTAGCGAGACTCCATCGTAGGTCTGCTGGTTTTGGCGCCAGATGACATCGCCGATAAAGCGGGAGCCGTCGAGAACGATTTTCTGGCGTCCGAACTTAGCGATCGTGTCCCAGTTTTCGTAGGCGAGCCATGCCTGGTTGATTTCTGTTCCCTCTGGATCGGCAATCACTGTTCGGCCAGCTGCATCAGGGTTTAATCCGGCCTGATTGAAATTGTCTTCATTTCCGATAATTGTCACATCTTCGAACTCAATCTGAGATTTGAAATTCGCAAAGCTTCCGGTCGTGAACCCGAGTCGATTGCGGATTGTGAACGCGTTGGATTCATCTGGATCAGCCCCTCCGCCGAATGATTCTTGATCTGCATATTCCCAACGAAGCAAGCTGTTG
>WLWI01005860.1_pt1 | contig 10207 bp, 4 predicted proteins | sample 6701501 | NCBI WGS metagenome assembly WLWI01 (sample SAMN12718690, study PRJNA515312) | sponge metagenome | isolation source: marine sponge | host: Mycale hentscheli | place: New Zealand: South Island, Marlborough, Capsize Point | collected 2014-11-01
AAACGTCTAACCTGACTACATACACCAGTAGGACTGGCTTCCAGCAATGTTACAGGGTGAGCCACTACTAAAACAGATTTTCTAAAATCACTCGGGGTAATTGACTGCGCCCAGGGTGACACTCAAATTTTTTTAAATTGACTGTATCCAGAGTGACGCTAAAAATATTGTTTTTAATAATTAACTGTGTCCAGGGTGACGCTCAAAAAATTAAAAATTGACTTCATCAATCCACTAAGTTCATTCATATTTTTTACCTTTTTTTTGTAAACGGTACTAGTTTACTAAAATCTTTCGGGGTCAAAACAAGCTTAGTACTAAAACTATTATGTTAAGAACATAGTAAATATTCTCCCTATAATAATACAATCCACTAAGTTTACATAAATATGAAGTGTGCTCCACGAACTTCATACAAGGTTGCATAAAAATAAATACAAATCTGATATAATATCTGATAAAACATTGATTCAGTCAGGACATCTGGTAGAAAATGCTAGAAACACGTTTCTTATTTTTAAAACTACGTAAAAGATAAATACAATCACAGCTATCAATAACCTGATAGTCATGCATGTACCACTCCTTTCCCAGAAAGGCTGGAGTGGCTACAGTACATACATGTAGACACATACATATGCACATACCTGGTCAGGAGCCACTTGCTGCTTGAGTGTTTGGGATATAGTAGCGGTGAGGACTTCATCTCTTGTCACATACTTTACAGCCTCTCCAAGATCACTCTTTAACAAAGACTAATGACACAACCACACAGCATAAATGTATGCTTAGAGCAATTTCTTTCTACAAACACAAACATCTATCCTGAATATTACACCACCCTTTAACCCAAGGATTCGACATTTCAGTTGCTTACACTCCATTATGAGTTATTGAGCAGTTGAAACTGAAGTGGCAGGACTTGCACATGTTGTTTAAAGGTGGTGAATAAATTTAGTGCATCTTTCACTGGCTCTCATAAACCACTATGTGTTGTTAAGCACTGGACAAAGTAAACAAAAATTCGACCATTCGGGCTTGCCTAAAAAAAAACTAGTCTGCTTTTACAGCCTAAAAGCTTTACTGACTGGATGCTTAAAAAAATGCACTATCGCTCGTATTTTCTTAAGATGCTTTACCAATAGGCATGTGTGTGAAGATGTCATTAACATGCATACATATACATATAGCAAAATCTTAATCAAGTTACACTAAGTGTCTCACTTGCTTCACTCGCTCGCCAACTAAGTTATGCAACGTCAACAAAAACAGGTAATGCCAAGTGTCTTACAATTTCAATATTCAATGATTATATTTTATGCCCTGTAATGATCACATCAAATTTCCTTACTCTTCTCCAGCTTCTGTGAGCCTTGTAAAAAATTGTGACTATTCGACACTAACATGAAAGCTATAGGGGCAACTTTTTGTAAAATGAAACTTGCCTAATTATTATTATTATGGTACATGTATTAAATTATTATTATTATAATTTGGTGGCCAGGGCAATTCAAGATAACGGCGCTCACCAAAATACTACAGCTGGTTTCTAAAGCTTAGCCATACCTGCAGTCATACCAAGGCAACACCAACAACATAGAGAGATAACTGTACTAGAAACTCATACAGAAATCTGAAAAATCACTTGTAGATAAAATGTGTTAATACTGGAAGGGGTCCAGATTGAAATGAGAGATGATTCACACACTAACCAAAACAATTAACCTTCACAATAATTATAATGACAAGCTTCACTTTAGGATTTCAATATGAAAACCAAGCTTGCTGTAGGATGCACTTTACACCATTTTAGGGACTAATACTTCAGTCCCACAACTTCGTAGCATTGTATATTCTTTACATTTACTGCCAGGGTTAACTGGCGACGTCTTCATTACAGTGCCAAATTAAAATATCATGCACATTTCTAGTCAAAAGTTAAGTTTAAGAGAACTTACATGAAAATGTTCAGCCACCGAATCCAAGCTACCGTCCATCCTCAATCCTTACAATCCTACCCTTCCACCATCAATACAAGGAAAACGGTACGCCACACCAAGCTCAAGCAGCAATTTTAACGGACATCAGTGTGCGCCTTTTAGAAATATTGATGTGTATTTGCTCAGATCACGAGATTATCACAGGATAAATTCAAAGGAAAATGGTGGAAAAACGGAAAAGATGTCTCAGCAGCTGACGTTGTGAAAGCCTCTACTCCGCAGTACGTACGCTTGAACTGGCTGAATAGACTGGTAAGTTATGAGCTCGGGTATTTGTGACCAGTCTATGGTAGTTTACAGACTTGATCTGAGGGTGCAGTCGTAGTATTAAACTGAGTGTTGTACATTGTTTTCGGAGTAGTGATTGCGCATTTCTCGGGTCGACGTCTTCGTGTTTTGAGGTTGAAAGAACATGAACGGTGCTGGTTGTTAGTTTGGATTGGGGCTAAGCTCCTAGCAATGATGCATGCACAGGTGGGATGGGCAATGATGTTCAGAGTAAAGTTGGCTCAGAACATTTGAACATGAAGTAATTTGTAAAGGCTGTAGTGTGTCTTTTTTTAATTCATACTGTTTTTATAAATTAGATAAAGTTTGAAATTATGCTCAAGTTAGGAATGACATTTAAAGTGTTAATTAAAAGAGTAAGTGCTAATAAGTAGAGTGCTATAGCAGTGTGAGGGTATAAGTGATAATTTGATAAGGAAAATGACCAAGAGATTTAATTTATTGGAATAGGTAGGGGCTCTTAGTTGCTACCCGTTGCCGGGAGTCACAGGTAGTGGTGGCTGTTCATGCCTTCCATTGGTGAGGCAGATGTGATAACTATCATATATGGACGTGCATGTTTGTGTGAAAAGTGTGTGTGTGAGCAAGTTTTGTGGCAGCAAGTGTTAGTGTGAGATAGAAACGGTGTGAAGTAGGTTATTAGGCACACACAAGTTTGTTTTTCGTCTCTGATGTAAGATGGGAATACTGCTATGTAGCTGTATCAGTTGATTTAGCCAGCACGGTGGCACGAATTGTTTATATGTGTGGATAATGAAAGGATGTATGGGGGATTGGTAGGTTCCAGATGGGTGAGGAGGAGGGAATGGTATTGGCTTGGTGGGGAACACACATGTATCTCATGGGTGTGATAGTGTGGCGAGTGAGGAGGAGGGAATGGTATTGCCTTGGTGGGGAACACACATGTATCTCATGGGTGTGATAGTGTGGGAGTGAATCTTGAAATATAATTCACTGCAGAGAAATCCTTAAAACTATGAACGGATTGGTAGATTGTATAGAAATAGGGTAGCACATTTCAAGACTCTTCCACCAAAAGTTTAGTGTGACATTTGTACTATTAAGGCTAATGAAGGCTCTACTTCTTGGCTTAAACTAATCATCCTGTCTACAATATATGAATCGCTCTGTTGGTAATTTATTCATGCAAATGTTTGGGGTAGTGAAGACATAGAATTTTTTATGGCACTTGCTTACCTTTTTATTTTTCCTTCTAAAATGAGATCTGTGCTCTCAGTGTTGGTGTTATACAGCCTTTGATGTTGGTGTGGTAGTAGTATCCGGTTGAGTGCGTCAGATTGTGCATGGAGCTGTGCGTGTGTTTATCTGTAGCCTACCAGGGACAGGCGATACTGAAGCCATAGCTGGCCACCACTGGAAGCTTTGTGGGGCTGTGTGGTGATAGGAGAGCAAGGTAGGAAAGGAAGAGCAGCCAGGTACAGGTTGCCAGGGCCGACTCAGCTCAGAGATAGTGATAATATTGATGTGTAGAACACCTACGAACACACTCTAATAAACTTGGTTCTTAGACATCCCTGACCTACTCCAGACAGGAACCAGCCAATCCTTCTGCTGTTGTCTCTCTCACACACACTTAAAGTTCCCGGAGTAGAAATGGCCACCTTCTTTTAGTTGTGAAAGTTTGTTTAAAACAGAATAAGTTGGGAGAGGTTTTGAAGAGAGCATGATGGGGAGGAGGGATTTTAATTACACACTACCATATCTAAATAGATACATACTAATTGAAATTTGAAGAAATGGGACCAGCTTGTCTGAGTATCATGTGACATTATTGACTGATCTAAATGCTGGTGGTGAAGAGAAGCGTGTGTTTCCATGGTGATCGAGATGATCTAGGCTAAGTAATTTCTGATGAATATTTCTCCATTGTTTCTTTGTCGTTGTTAAGGCACCATTTGGAATAGAATTGTTTTCCATTTAGTGCAGCAATCCTGGTCCTAAGTCCACTCTACTACTCTGAACACTTCATTCTGTCACTGTTTTGTCTTGTGCGTGAATACAGTGGTTGCTGGGGTCACCATTAATCCTCAGCACAAATGCACGAAAGGGTTACAGTACTCAGTTTGTCTGTCAGGCAGTCATTCTGTCACACAACAAAAAGTGGATCGAAGATGGCAGTCTCCCAAAGATTGAAACAGCAGGTATCAAAAAGTTGCACTGGACAATTTAACCCTTTGCAACTTCAACTTGTATGAGCTACATATCGACATATTGATACTACACCAAGATAAATTATTCTGTGGGTCTTAATAACAGCTTGCTAGCTACTCTATAGTAACGCTGAGGATTCGCACCTTTGGTGCATCATCAGAGGAGGAGGCAGTGTGTGTCGTGTGGTCTACCAGGATTTTAGACACATGTATCTACCTGTTTATTTGTTTAACAGTGATAAATCACATCAGTGTAATCCCGTGATATTTCTGATCCTTTTTTGCAGCAAAGTATAATCCTCACTGAGACATGAAAATAATAAACTGCTATTTCATCTGAAGTATTTGGCTGCAGTGAGAGCATTGGTCCAGTTTGTAAGTATTTATATGTGACAAATATTAAAGGAAGCAATAAGCTAGATTAGCCTATATACTTCTACACATCCATGCACTTAATGATCCTGAGTAGCTTCACAATTACTATCCCATTCTTTACCAGCACATTTTCAGTTTGCACATTGCCATTGAGAATATAAACTGGTCATTCTTGTCATTCCAGGTAACGAACTTTGACTTCTGATTACCAGACCCTGAAATATTGCCATAAAACTGATTAAGGAACTGTGGAGACAGTTCAAAGGAAGCTTGTCTTTGAGAATTATAGGCATTGTTAGTAAAGATGAGTTGATTGTAGCGAGAAGTTTAGATAATTATGGCAACCATTCAACCCACAGGAGTAGGTGGACACTTCTTCCCATCCTCTGGCGCTGTGTGGATACTGCCCCTTGGATTAGTGTCCTACGGTTTCACATATGCACACTTTACTCTCGCAATCCTGAATGAGATCTCTGTTTGTTTGTAGAAAATATTGAGATTGGGGGAATGAATAGTGTACTGATTATTGGTGTATTTTTTCAGCTGCTAAACTGAAAGTGAAGGTTGCGGAGAAGTGTCTGAAGGTAAACTCTACTCAAAAGAAGTTTTTATTGAGACTTGAATTTATTAAGAGCATGTATGTATGATAGGTCTAGAACCCTAGACAGCTACATTGGTATTGTTTCCTTCAGCAACTTGTCACTGGTGGTCCATTGTGCTTTGCTCAATTCTTGCTAATCCTATTGCTTCTGTATTGTGTGTGTGTGGGTCCTGAGTTCAAGCCCAACTCAGGCAATTTTCCTGATTTTCCATCTGCCTCCGCCAGCCCCACCAGTCCACCCAGCTGTGATTGGGGACCTGGCATTTCCTGGGGTGCAAATTCAAGAGTCCTGGTAAGGACTTCAGCCCACACCACTTACTGTGAGGAAAGGTGTGTTCTCCTGCTAGTTTCTAGCCCCCCACCCACCCCAAGTCTTGCAAGCAGCTGTCATTTGTGTTTGATAGCTTGAGGTGGTATCAACTCTTTTTTTTTTATGCTAATGTCAAGTGATCAGATAGTTTGTCTCTCTCTAGTGTGATATGACCATGATAGGCTCGCTCAAGTAAGTCTTCCTCCAATACTAACATTGTGCAGTCAACTGCTGGATGCATCAGGTGTGATGTATATATGTGTCAATTACCTGTGTATCTGTCAGCTATTTCTAACAGGATAAGGAATCATGTGATTTATTAACATGTGATTATCTTCCTGTGTTATGATAGAGATCATGGCGCGGGGGGGAGGGAGGCTTGTAATGAACTCTTATTAATGTATTAACCCCTTCACTGTTGTAAAGGACACCTCAAACTCAAGAAAATTGTCGTTTATTCTTGTTTGTGTTTTCTCACTCGAGTACTGTAGCCTTCAGAAGTTAGTGCAATAGCTAGTAAGTAAAGTTCAAACTCTTTGCGATGGTATCTCTTTGGCTAATGTGGAAGCCTAAGTTAGAATTTGGATTAGGAGTGCGGCTTATGTCAAAATGGCGACCAGGTGGTCACTTTCTGAGGTAGTAGACCCGGACTAACAGTGACTTATGGTGATTGACAATTCCGGGGTGAAAGGGTTAATACACAAATAGGAGTCTTCATTTCTATTAGCACCTTTCAAGAAAACACACTTGAGTTTGTTAAGGGCAATCCAGGTATAATGCATTGGGATAGTCCCTATGTTATTTAGGTGGTCATATTAGAGTATTATCAGGGACAGCCTTGTTCAGATGAACTACTGTGCATGTGTGTAGTGAACCCTACGGATTGGCGGTTTACTTGGATTCTGTCATCGTCTCTAACCAGTTGGTGTGGCCATGGCTACTCAAGGAAGTTATGGTAAGTTATTTGGTATCTGGTAAGGGATATCCATCTTAGTCTCATGGGCTATTTGTCCATCAAGTAAAGCTTTCAAAACTCAATATAAACAGTTTGGTGCAATATAATGGAGCAAGTTGGTATTTTTGTTTGCTTCTACATAGCTCTTGCGAGAGACTTTGTGGTGTTAGTTTGGTGGGAGACAGATAGGAGGAAACTAAATGATTAGGTAACAAACTTTAACATCAGTGTTAGTAAAATGAGCAAAGGGAGACCAAGACGCAAAGATTATGTGTATTGTATTGAAGTATAATTATAGGTTTTGTGTATGTAAAGGCGATCAGTTATTCTAACATAAGTGATAACTTTAAAATGACGTGAGGGAAGATCCGTGTCAATATTATGTATATTATATATATATAGTATTGGGCCACGTGTGGTATTTGTGTTTGTGACTTATGTTTATGTGTGTGTTTGTGTTTATGACAGTAGAGGCACAGAAGATAGATGAAGTCATCCAACACAATCTTCTGTTGGGGATTCGCTCCAAGTCTGTGTCTACTGGACAAGCTAGACAAAGGACAACCAGGGTGGGTGTGGCGAGATGGGCGTGACAGGGTGTGATAAAGTGGGTGTGGTGTGAAGAATATATTGAATCACTGGTCTGCTGTACGCGTTTGATTCCAACTAGGCTATCATAACGAAATGAAGAAGAAACGTATTGGTTGACTTGAGTTCAGTATTAACAACTACAGCAGTAACTTAAGTGAACTAATTGTTACATAATATCTCATCTTCCTAGTAAAAACCTCCATTAAAGTTGAACGAATGCTCTCCTCCAATAATCTTGTTATAATTTACAGGCACACCAAATGAGAGTTAGTAAACCGTTGTTAGTAACTAAACATTAAACCACGTAAACCGAAAACACTCCACCTAGCAATTATGACATGATAGTAATCTATTGCTTACCAAATGACTTGACTGGCTATTTATTTGTTTATTGTAGCGGAGTGATTTACGTGTGAAGTTTGAAATGGGAGATGAGAAGAGGTAAGCTTGTGTTTGTGTGCTCAAGGAAATGGTAGAGATTTGTATGAATGTTGTGTGAATTTGTATATGTATGTATGTATGTATAGTATGTATGTATAGTATGTATATATGTATAGTATGTATGTATAGTATGTATGTATAGTATGTATGTATGGTATGTATGTTTGTGTGTAAGTGTAAATGGAATTAATTCATTGTTTAACAGGAGTGTCTTGATTTCTCGACCTCTGACCCTTCAGTCCCTTCAGGATCATGCACAGCGTATATTTCCAGGTGTAAAATTCACCATGTACTTCTTCGACACTGAGGTAATGTGCGAGGGTTTGATACGAGAGTTGTGATGGGGGAAACATCATGGAGCTATATACTTTGAGGTGTATAGTAGATACGGTTTTGTTGTTTCTTTTTTAAGTTATTACATATGTCATTTTGTTTTTATTTTTTGTTTTTGTTGTTGTTGTTTTGTTACTATCCTCGTTAATTTTGCGTATCAACTGACCTTGTTGTTGTTATTTTGTTAGTATAGAGTTAATGGAACTGGTCACAGTGTAGTTCTGTGTAATTTATGTACAATTCTGTGCCCCAAGCAATAGCATTGTTCATTGTGCTATTGTACACAAGTAATTTATTATTCATTTGATACCAGAGAATATCACTCGTCTGATTGGCCATATTTACACTGTGCCTGTGCCACTTGTGCAAAATCTGGAGCAACGAACTCATAATATTCTACTGTATCAATGAAATATATTATGTGATATTTTCATACATTAGACTAGCTTGCCAAAGTGTTAAGTTATTGTCATTATCATACATATGATCCTAGTTGTCTACAGTACCGTTGCGTGTATTGGTAGCTATGGTTACACTAACTGGTTACTAGTGCTACACTAATACTGTCCAGTATCATATGACTGGTCAGTGACTAATAAGTCCAATGGAATGCTGGAGTGGGCGGGACTAATTGTTCAGTGATTCTAGTACCTTATGAGGTCACTATAGATTACTTACAAGCTATTAATTATATTATAGAGTTTATATGAGCACACTATAAGTGGAATAGATATCATGAACTGAAACTATACAGAAATAGATAATACGTAGTATATCATTATTTATTGCACGTAGTGTGTTCTTCCATTAATACTCAATAGAAGTATTACTCTGGCAATACGTTATAAATATAGTGAAAAGAACTAAAATAGAGAAAGATTATAATTTCCATGAAATGAATGGACATTTCGTGGTAAATGTCACCATGTAGATCACAATAATTTTCAGGAGTGCAAAATGCCTGCCTAAAAAGGCCTAAAAATCCCGGGTAGTACATCCTTGAATTGCTTTCGTATAGTCTGTTTTTTGTTTTTCATTACAGCTTCTTTTTTTTTTAATAATATGTGGCACTGCACAATGAACGTGACAAATTAGCTTATGAGGTGTCAATAAATTATGCCAGCAAATAGCCAAGGAGCAGTCAAATCTCTGCAGAGTACTGTTTATCATGGAAGACGCATAAGATTTGTACGGACTCTGTCAGTTGTTTCCCCACAGAGATACCCTACTAAAACGGAAGCTGTGTATATAGTTTACTCCAGTCAGTTATCATAAGTATCGACTTTGATATTAAATATTTGCTATAGATTAATAAATAAATGCATTATTAATACATGATTTGACTCACTGATTGTGTCTTAAACCCAGTATTACTGATGTTGTGTGTGTGGTGTTAGATCATTATGATAGCTTGGTGCTAGATCATGTATACATATTACTAAGCATTATTTCGTTGTTTGTGATCTACAGCAAAAAGGCTTCAAGCCATTATCCAGCCCCGAGCATGTGCTACAGGCAGAACAGCTGCATGGATCACAGCCGGTCATGAGCTGCATGAAGATAGTCCTTTATTCTTCAGATGGAGTGGGAGGAGCTTCAGCACACCATTTCTCACCTACATTCCACTCGCCTGAATCGAGTCCTGCCTTTGAATCTCCGTCTTCTTCGTCTCCACCTCCTTCTCCGCCCCCTGTACCCCACAACATGCTGGTGAGTGATATGCATTCTACACATGTGGGGGTTGGGTCAGTGGGTTGGGTCAGTGGGTTGGCGTAGATTATGGAATGATAATTGAGAGGCTCAATGCTTAGGTGAAATCAAACTTGTTGTGTTTGTAGCTAGGTAGAAATATACGAATTAATTTTTACTATAGTGTGGTACTAGTCTTTTATCAGGGTTTTGTAAGAGCTCAACAGAATTTTTGAAAGCTTATCTGAAGTTGAATTCTGTGAGTGGTAAGATTATATAATCATGCATTTGACCAAACTAATTGTATATGCTCTCATAGAGGTATATGCTCTCATAGAGGTATGTGCTCTCATAGAGGTATGTGCTCTCATAGAGGTATGTGCTCTCATAGAGGTATGTGCTCTCATAGAGGTATGTGCTCTCATAGAGGTATGTGCTCTCATAGAGGTATGT
>WLWI01005861.1_pt1 | contig 10207 bp, 8 predicted proteins | sample 6701501 | NCBI WGS metagenome assembly WLWI01 (sample SAMN12718690, study PRJNA515312) | sponge metagenome | isolation source: marine sponge | host: Mycale hentscheli | place: New Zealand: South Island, Marlborough, Capsize Point | collected 2014-11-01
GAATGTTCTCACCACCTTTGTCTGAGCGGACACGGCTTGGTAATCCATACTCTTTCACAGCTGCTAAGAAAAGTTTGTATACTGTGTAAGAGAAATTGTTATCAGCACATGACAAATATGTAATCATGCGTGAATAACCATCTATGCCCCCATGTATTACAAACCGCCATCTAATAAGGCTATGATGGCCATCAATGTGCCACAAGCTATTACTGTGCTTCACAGAGTATGTACTCAATAATAACCTGGTGCCACCTAATCAATCATCTCAAAGGGTCCACCCGCAAAATACTTTCTCAAAGGGTCAACCCGCAAAATACTTTCACGTAACCTATATCTCAGAATGTATATACCACTGCTTTTTAAAAATCCACTAATTAGTTGCTGCCCACAATTAGGATATTGTTCTTGTATGGTTGTCAAGACATTGGCTAATTGCTCATCTGAAATATCAGTATACTAGTTGATAGCCGCGGCATCTCTCAGTCTTCTCCAAACAGTGTTCGACTTGTTTCCAATGCATTTGCCACCTCTGTCCAAGTATATCCCGATGTTCTCATTAATTCGATCATTTCAAAATTTAGAATGATGGTTGGTCGGCCTACACTCCCCCCAGAATGGTGTAAAGAATGAGGAAGTACATTACACTGGTGGAATTGTTGTGTCATTAAAGCCATAGATCATAAGACGCAAGTAATGAACAAGGTTTTTCCACATTTCTTCAAGAATAGAAAATTCAGTTCTATAAGTAGATGAAGATAATAAATGCCTTCCTCTAAAATAACCAGCATAGCTTCTAATTGGTTCATTAGATTCTGAGACAATTGTTCTAGCCCAGCTTGGCACCTCACAATCACCAATTAATGCCTGGTCCTCCACTACAAAAGCCTGTGGTATTATCTAGACACAAACAATATACGTGAACAAACCGGTCTTCTTAACTGTCCATGATTCTACACATAGTCTGCCCACAAACTAGCCATTTATAAAGCAACAAAACAAGGGCAGGTTCAGGAGTTAGATTTATCACAATCTAGCTATATATTTCTAAAATAGAGCAAACTGACTTAAAAATCTATGGACTAGGGCCAATTAAATTAATTTAACAAAAAATTAAGTAGCTAAATAACGCAATGCTGCAATGACTGAGAAGATAACTTACACTAGATTCTCCTAGAGACATGCCTTACTCATGGAGTAGAGAGGCAACGCAGCAAGCTTTATCAATCCTTTCAGAAATGCGCACGTAAGGAGGCAGTCGCTACTTATCGTGACCTTTTACGTGACGGCTCTGCTTTGCAATTGTTTGTCATGTACACATAGTTGGGGGGAGGTGCCACACAACATCAAAAGAAAATGTGAATTATTAGCTGCATTTCTTATGTTTACTTATAGCTATTCGTTAATTTTATTTTTATTAATTTTGACTAAATTTTATGCATAATTGAGCTATGTGATTTATGTAAAATAAACTTGATTGAGCTTTTGCTAACAGTAGCTACTCATTTTAATCTATCTCACAGGAGAGAAAAGTGCTCTCATTATCTCATAAGAAGAAGATGCATCTACTTTGTTCTCAAGAATAGCTATAGGGCACAGCCACCAGGTTCAGAAGAATGTGTAGGAGAGGACATGGCTTCCTTGTTCTTCAGAGGAGGGAGTAGCTAGTTCTCTGGCTTTCCTAAGTTCATACCTCTGCAGAAGGGAAGGAAACCACATCCTGGACGGCTCACAGTGCCTGCTTAGTGCACAGGCATCCTGGCTCTGCCATGTGTGAGTGACCGCCTAGAGGCAGCAAGAGAATTTGCATTTGCATTTGCATGTATACATCCACCCATAAGCATGTTGCCAATATTTACCACTGCCTCCATACAGTGGCCAATGAAGTGCCAGAGTCTAACACCCAGCAGAGCTGGCCATCACCAAGTTACCAAGCACATGTACGTAGTTCTAAGGTTGGGCGATATACCGGTATATAGTCATGATCGTGGTATCTGTCAATAACCGTCAGGCGGTATCGTGTTGGCTAGCAATATTGAAATATTGCAAATCTAGGAAAAACGCCGAAACTTACCTGCGCGCGCATAATGCGCGGGAAGTGACGCGCACGCAATAGTCGAGCAGCTGTATTTTTATTCTCTTGCAAGAAGTAAGTATGGCAGACCCTGCGACGAGAGTACCGGAGCTACACAAGAAGCCTGGAAGCAAGAGTCAAGTGTGGAACTATTTTGGCTTGGAGAAAAAGGATGGAGAGTTTCAGAAGGAGACTGCAATTTGTCGCACTTGTTATCGAAGAGTGGTAACCAAGAATGGGAACACTAGTAACTTGCTTGCACATTTGCGCACTACCCATAGCAATCTTCACTTGCATTTAAAGGAGGCTATGATGAAAGAATCGCAAGCAACACTAGGAGCGTCAACTTCAAGGAAGAGGCCTGCTGATCAACTGTCACTTGCAGAGTCAGTGGATAGAGTACAGAGGTATGAACGAATTTGAAGCCCGACAAGGTTGAGATGCTAACCTTTCTTTCGAAAAACTTGTAATTGGACCCATAATTCTCCATTTTTCCCTCATAATTCAAAATTTCAATAATTTCTTTTCCCATCCTTCAAAGTTTCAGTAATTTCTTTTTTTTCTTCTTTTTTTCCCTCATCATTCAAATTTTCAATGATCTTTTTTTTATAATTTTTTTCCTCATCATTCACAGTTTGGCTTGTCATTAGATGTTATCATCATTAAAAATTCTTGCTGTTAATTTTTTCCCTAAATAATTGATAATAATATAAAAATATTCAATATTAATAGTCATATCACAATATTGTCCTGCCAAAATATCGTGATACAATATACCCCAATATCGCCCAACCTTATTTTAATGAATCCACCATATTTAGAACAATCAAATCCTGCCTTTGTGGCAGTCGTAGCTTTGTTTCTTCAAACCTTTTCAAGTTTACGCAACAAATAACTAATTGGGCAAATTCCTAGAGTGCAAAAATGGCCATTTTGCATACCATACCAACAATGCTGGAAAGTCCTCTGAAATATGTTTGTTTTTCCAAAACATCACTTTGGAATAGTAAATAAAGGACCTGGCTGCAGTCAGAGCATGCCTGAAACAGGTGACATTGATGAGATATTTTACCTGAATGGTATTCATTGGTTTCCCATCAGCTAACAGATTTTCACTGCTCAACACTACTTCTAACTCAGTATAAAGTAGAGTAAGAAATTGACAGGTCAATTCATGCAGACAAAACACTGGCCAACACTCACACTCTTACTCGTAGACTGCTGAGGAATACAATGATCCAGGCGTACAGCAATTAGTCTAATATTAATCTTCATATAATTCTGCTACTACTACCCCTTCATATAAATAAAAACAAATTAAAAAATTAATTCAAATTAGTAGTATGGTACACATCAGTAAGGTTTAAGTCCAAACTTTCAGACGTTTTGACTCAGATGAGTCTTCTTTCAGTGATCGATGTCATATTCAAAAGAATACTTTTCCTTATTAGTTAGTCAAGTAGTTCTTGAGTTCTGGACATCCAAAAATGTACCCTATGCCTGCACATTATTTAGTGAGGGAAGTTAATGACAATGATGACAGTCCCAATTGAGTGAAGCTAGCTACCAACAGCTGTGGCTTTGTAGTAAAGGTCATGGTTTAGAGCTAGTCAGCTATCAGATTGATTGTGGCTACATTTAAGGTTTCACCAATTATGCCTACATAATTTTGAGCACATATGCTTCAAGAAGTTGCTTGTATTTCTTTATTGCTTTACCTGATCACTGAAACTCACAGACAATGAATTTACTACTGTAGTCTATCACATGAGTTTAATAGGGATGTGGGTTATAAGGGCATAACCCACTACCTTCAACTTCGTGGTTATATGGTTATTAGCTCCCAGCATACACTTTGCTGGCTATCAACAACTAAACATTATTCTATTGAGTACTTACCTCCAACCACCAAAGTCACACAGGTTGTTAGTGAGCTTAGCCTGAGGGTTAAGACAAAATATTCACAATTTAGTAAAATGGTGGTTCAGTCAATGTACAATACCTCGCAGAATCGACAGCATGATAGCAGAATATATTGGGGCCAGCTTGATGTTGTGAGGGACTCCAAGTAACGTTAATGCTCCACTGTCTAGGTGTTGCTATCTCATAGAGGTCAGAGTGCACTAATCCAGAAGGTGATGCAGTTACAATTTCAGTTATACTAGAGGAAAAAGAAACAGTGTGATACAAAATGTAAAGACTTCAAGATATTTGTTTTGCTGTTCCCCGACTTAAAATTGAGTTAGCGCTCATTCTATGTTAAAGTTTATACTCACTCATCACAAAATTTAGAAGCTATTTAATCTAATTTTTGTCATTTCTCTTTTTAATTTGTTTTCTGACTTGTTTTATAGACTGACACACACAATTCTGTTGCTATTGTATTGTTACTATTAGGTTTTGTTTGAGTCTTTCTTATGAAAAAATTAGAAATTTTTTTTATCTTTAAAAAGACTAAAGAATAAAACTATATTCCTCCTCACCTAATTTCATCACTTCCACTCTGAGCTATGATTCTTTCAGCATACAAAGTATTAAATGGTACGGCAATGCAAGACCTATCAACTCTCGTTGGTGGAACAAACTCTGGCCGGCTAGTGCAGGCTCCAGCAGAAGTAAACACTGAAACAATAAACTGGAGAGGAACACTACTGAGGGGTATAGTATCAGCTGCACTGGCAAAGTCTTCCACTTGTAGAGCTACCACATACAATCCAGTCCTTCCTGTGGCTTCATATTGCAAAGTACATTCAGCCTGATATTAAAAAAAAATCATTATAACTTATTATTGTAATGCATAGTAATAAAATAGGTGTCTTGTTTTATATTAATTTATTAAATGGAACATTTTATCAATACGCAAAGTCACAAAAAATAAGACTGGCATAAAACTAGGAAATCTGGTAATTTTTTACTTGGTTTTACCCTTTAATTTAAATTTACTACATTAGAAACTGAACAAATAACAACACTACTAGCTAGCTATTATGAATTATTTCTCAGCCAAAAAAATATATATTATTTCATGAAATAGAAGTTGTTTTCATGGGAGTAAATTGGCTTGTGATGCAGGGTGCCCACCAATTTCAAGCAGCTTCCATCACTCCTGGATTTATTTGGCTATTACTAATCAGGTAGTTAAAAGTATAGCTCAAGCAATGAAATCGACAGATGTAAATGCTGCATTTATAAAAGAAAAGAATCTCAACATGCAAGTGACACTCCCCGGTATATAGTTTCAACATGAAAACTCCAATTCCAGCATTCACTATAGCATAAATAAAACTTCCTCACCACAGGCAGCAAAAATATTTTTGCTCAAGATTACGATGTGAAAATAGGAAGTGCCACCCACAAAAGCTAGTATCTATGCAGAGCTGACAACTTCGCATTTTCTCAAAATACACCAAAATTTTAAAAAAAAGTAGCAGAAAATAGTTTTTTAAGTAAATTCATCTAATTGTCTGTAATCTCCAAAATCAGTGTGTGTGTGTGTGTGTGTATGTGTATGTAGTGTGTATGTGTATGTAGTGTGTGTATGTAGTGTGTGTACGTAAGTAGTGTGTGTGCATGCATCCGTGCGTGCATGCAAGCACGCATATGTATGTATGTATGTATGTATGTATGTATGTATGTATGCATGTATGTATGTACTTAAGTACATAGTATGAATGTCTTCAAATACTCATAAAACTATCCAATGGTAATAATATTGCTAAATAATTTACCTCATTTAGTATGGCAGGAAAAGCTTGGCATACTCCAGCACATTCTCCTAATTGATTATTTGCCCATCTACAACGAATGGTGTCTCCATCTGCATCTTCCACTATGAAACAAAAACATTGAAAGTACAATAAATATTTTCAAATTAAACACACCTGTTATTGTGAGCTGTTGTTTTTTTTAATAATAGCTTTAAAATAATGTTAATAAATGACAAGTTTTATACTGAAGCTACAACATAAATTGTATATCTAGTTGAGGAGATTGAAAATTATACGAGTTCAACATTAATAAAATGTAACTTCCTCTATGCTTACTTAACTTTCATGAAAAAGGTAATACATAGAAATTTGTAAAGAAAATGTTATCCATTGCTTTTTAACACACTGCATTTCAATTTGTGATTAGCTGTGTAACAGTAGGAATTTATTATTATTATTATTATTATTACTATCTATATTATAATAATACACTTGTGTGTCAGTAACGACGATGACGACTGACGACAACGACCAACGGTGTGTGTATTCATGAATAATTCATGAGCTTTGGGTTTGATAGTTCAGAAAAAGAGAGCAGGAGAGGGAAACTTATGTAACCTTAACCAATGGTAGAGAATGATAACTGAGCAAGATAACTTGTGCTACTGCATTCTTACTTTGCAATACATCATGCGCCACTATGTGGCGAGGTACTTGCTAGTTATTATTATTATTATTATTATTATTATTATTATTATTATTATTATTATTATTATTATTATTACTATAATTATTGCCGTTGTTTTTATTACTGACCGAATGGTCGGACTGTCACTTATCATAAACCACAAAACACAGAGTGACTGGTTCATACACTCATCCAGCTAGAAATAAACCACTATTTTAAATAAGTTCTTTAAACTAGTTTACCATGAAAATAGAATTACACTCAGATGCCACATGTATCTCCCATGTACATATGTGACCGTCTATAGGAAAACCAGGCACAACGCGGCGGCACCCTTCGAAAAAAAATGTTTGTACTTACGGAGTTGTCGGCGTCCAGATATTGAGCTCTCCAAGTTTTATCGTCGTAGCTTAAGTCGTTCCCGCTATAATAGACCTAACCGTTCCCTTCCGTCGGCTTGAAACAATACATTTTTAAGAAATCGATCGATCTTTTCTCGATATTTACGCACGCCGCGTTGTGCCCGGTTTTCCCGTAGACGGTCACATATATATGTGCTCAATAAAAATAGCACAAATAACATTAATTGGACGGATTTAAGTATCTGTGTTATTTTACCTGGAATCACAAATGTGTGATTGCAGCCATGTTGAAGTCTCAGAATAGGAGTTGCTGTAGTGATAGGAGATGTATTGATAGTTCCAGTGTCTGGTCTCACAGTTAGATTCCCTTTCAACCTCACTTCCCATCGCCCACCTCCTATCCGAAGAGATATCCAAGCATTACCTTGGAATCTATGAGACGAAGTACAGTATCACATTTCATTGCAGTGCATTGTCAAATACTAGCTTTAGGCTAACAAATATTTTGCTTCTACAGTCCACAACTGCTGATGGATTTCCTTAATTCTATTTTTATGGTTTAGCTACATGTAATTATTCATTTAGAGTGTTAAATCAACTGCTCAAGTAAACATATACACTCAACCACTTTAAAAATTTTCAGCCTTAAATATATACAATATTTCATATTGTAGTAAAATATTTCCGCTATTATGCAGACATTTATCAAAAAGTGTAAGTTTGAGAACACCTTACCAGATTTATAGAGGAAAGACCTAATATTTCATATTGGGATGTCTACATTACGCCAACATAATTCACTAATTTGAAACCAATGAGTACGTCAAAAAAGGGGATTGCTTAACTGCTCTAAGCTGATTATTGCTTACAATGAATACTCACTAAATACCTCAATGTCAAAGGTTGGTTTCCATTATCTATAACTTTCAGATATTCATAGCTTGGGAGTATACACAATTTAAAGAGCTGGGAAAGAAGCATCTGATAATCATACCTAAACCTACAAATTATTGTATTTTAAATTTAATGCTTGGGTAAGCATTAAATTTAACACTACATTTGCACATTTGTTTATAAAGCCAAACAACTTACGAGGCTTCAAAGTGAGAGATTCCGGACAAATCAACAGTGTAAGTTCTCTCTCCTGCACTCCAATCTTCAGATGAACTGAAGTCAGTACAGTAATATGTCATACTACCGAGTGTTCTTGAACATCCAGTTCTACATGTTAGATACTCAGAACTACTTCCAAGAAGGTTCTGGTTGGCTATAGTTCTTTGATCACAAAATAATCTTCCATTGAAGCTTCTTCTCCAGGCAATTCTATGACGAATTTCAATCTATATATTATATATATATATATATATATATATATATATATACATACATACATACATACATATATAATTATCATAATATTAACTTGTTGTAGAGCATTAAAGCTACAAGTAGATTAATGTAGCAGACATACACCATTTCTTCAGTTTCTCACCACACTGGGTTTAATTTATATACTGCACTGAATACACATCCTGTGCATTGCATCTCTATAAATTGAACTTAAATGCATTCTGCTATAGAGACCAGTGAGTAAGCAGGAGCATAGGCGGGGACTGGTTTCAGCGGGTTTAAATACATTCCAGAGGAGGTTCATTCAGGAATTAATCTAAGGGTGGGTATAGCCTAAAATTATTAGTTTTAGCAAAAACTAAATTGTGATTCTATACTACACGCATGTATTATAATGCTTTTTTTTTTTAATGCTTTTAATACATGTAATGTAGTTTCATCTATTATTCTGAGTTATAGGCAATTCTAAGTTATGGACAGTTATGGCTAGTTATGAGGGTTAAAATACACAATGACGTAAGTACGTCCATGCATATTATATGAATGAACAAAAAATGTGAGCATCCAATATTCTCCCATATAGAACACTGCATATAGAACACTCAATGCACCCGTGTGCAAGTTATGGACAACTGTATTTTTAGATGCATGGCAGAATTATCACTGAACATTGCAGCTCAGTTGGTGAGCCATTGAAGCGAGTGAGACACTATCTGGGGTAACTCAATTAGAGATGCGGAAAAACTAAAAGTAAAATATCCAATGTACAATAAATTATCAGGGGCGTTGGAATGGGTGTGGCCACACGGCCATGGCTGCACCAATATTTTAATGGAAGGGAGTGTACTTATTAATTTTTCTACTCTTAACCTGATCTCATGGTTGTTGTCAAACTTGGGCGATCGAAATCAAGTGGTTGAAATGACTTATGCTGGGATATAGCCATTATCGAGCGTTTTAGAATATTTTTAGGAAACTCCAGACCAGCCTGGTCCTTCGTTTACTATTCCAAAGTGATCTTTTGGAAAAACAAATGTAGTTCAGAGTTTTTTCCAGCATTGCTGGTTTGCAAAATGGCCAGTTTTACACTCTAGGAGTCTGCCCATATAGTTATTTACCACACATACTTGAAAATGCTTGATGAAAATATAGCTATGACTGCCACAAAAAGGCAGGCATACTTATGGCAGATTCAGTTTTTGTTGTTGTTGTTTTTCATTGCATTTGCTTGCTTTATATGTGTCTAACTAGCTACCTATACTATACAATATGCACTATACAAATATTAATAATTCAATAAATTATTTCATTTATGGTGGATTCATTTTTTATATTTTTTTTATATTGTGTACTGTTTGCTTAATAATATGTCCAAGTAGCTATATGTTAGCTATACAATATAATTTGTTGTAGTAGTGAATCATTTATTTAATGGGCATTTATAATTACATTTAAAATTTGTTAACCATTCAATTATCGCTTTGTTGTAGTCTTCACACTTACGGTATGAATACCTTAACAGGAATAAATAATTGAGGGGTTGCAACTGATTAATAATTATATACTGTACATATAATTATAATTACCTACTGACTGTTTGTAAAAATTATTTGCTTTGTAATATAATAAGAATGGCTTGTACTGAATTGTTTGGTATGATAGTGACATTTGAATTTATAGGATACTCAAAGCATAGACTAAAATCTTATGTTCAATTGATAAAATTATATTTCTATATTGTCTTTTCTATTAATCAAACACATTACTTCAATAAAAGAGTGGGTGTGGTTAAATGGGTGTGATTATCATGGCCACATACCAATTCGATCTGGATTCATCTCTGATTATAAGTGGTATAATATATGTATGTATAATAAAATTAGGATACAAATTTAGGCAATACAGTCGAACCTCTCTACAACAGCCAAGCATGGGGACAAGCGTGTTGGCCTTTGTAGAGAGTTTGACCTTATTTCGGAGTTTTTCAGGTAAAGCCCACCACAAAGGAGGTGTGTCCGTCATAACT
>WLWI01005863.1_pt1 | contig 10207 bp, 7 predicted proteins | sample 6701501 | NCBI WGS metagenome assembly WLWI01 (sample SAMN12718690, study PRJNA515312) | sponge metagenome | isolation source: marine sponge | host: Mycale hentscheli | place: New Zealand: South Island, Marlborough, Capsize Point | collected 2014-11-01
AAGGTAATCACCCAACCCTGACCAATGGTGGCAGCACCGGTAGCTGCTGGAGCAATTGCATTGCATATCAAGCCTTTTGGCGCAATAACTTCTATACTATTTAATATCCCCTGGTTCCAGGGAATACCTGAGCCGAGTAAGGGCGCGACCCCTCCGAGAATAGCGCCTATCAGACAGCCCTCTGCACAATTAATGTATCCGTAGGCCTGTGGAGAGGAATCAGACATATCAATTGTTAGTTTATCGCCCTCTTTAATAATTTGAACGTCGGTTTTATAAACTTTATTTTCAGTGCCATCATGATCAAGATAGCCACGGGTACGTACTTCTCCGTCTGGCAAGCTACTTAAATGTTCGCGGGTTTTTCGTTCTGAGTAGCGAATCAATTCCTCCATCACTGTCAATATAGTCTTCGACCCATATTGTTCCATCAATTCAGTAAGGCGTTCACGTGCTACTACATTGGACGCGATGAAACCTTTTAAATCCAGGCCCACCATTTGAGGCTGACGTGTCATGTTCATTATCATGCGCCAGACATCTTTGCGCATCATGCCTTTTTCAATTAAAAGCATGGGTGGCATCATCAAGCCTTCCTGTTGTTTCTCTTTGGCTCTAACAGAAACTGAGCCTACCGACATGCCCCCCATATCCACCTGGTGTGCAGTTACACCTGTCCATGACACGAGCTCTCCTTCAAAGAAAATCGGTGCCATGATGGTAACGTCTGGGTGATGCACGGCACCTTTATAGGGATCGTTCACGATATACATATCCCCATCGCATATTTCTTCATCAGCAAAATCGTCCATGACATGTTTGAGAATGAGCGGCATGGCGCCAGAATGAAACACTACCTGAGGTCCCATGGATGCAAGTCGACCATCTGCTGTGAACAAAGCATTATTAAAGTCACCAGCACCGGCAACAATGGGTGATACCGACACCTCTTTTAATGCGAGCGCCTGCTCTTCATTAATTGCCTGGAATTTGTTTCGAATGATTTCAAAAATAATGGGGTCGACAGCAAGCGGTTTATCCAGTTCTTCCCTGTTGGCGACACTGGGGCCCAACACATAATCATTAATGTTAGTCATGTTTTTCTCCTAATTGACATGCCAAGCAGTTCATCTATCGTTGCAACTTGATCTGATGATATGGCAACCGTTGTGCCTTCATATTCAATCACCGCCGGACCAGTAAGCTGATTCCCTGACTGTAGTAACTCACCTTTGTACACTGCAGTATCGACAAAGCCTTTAACATCCATATCATAAACTGCACGTTCTTCCTTTAGCGCAGCCGATGCATCAATCCCTGCTGAAGGATAGCGTGCACATTCAGGCCGGGATAATTCGCCACTTGCTTCCATCACATAGGTAACAAATTCAAGACCGGCTTTATCTGGTAATGCTTCAGCACCGTAACGTTTTTTATAGGCACTGAGAAAGTTCTCTATTAAACCTTCAATGGAACCCGGGAAAGGAATAGACATGGATTTTGTTTGGCGAATAAAGCGGACTTCTACCTCTCTATGAAAATGACGTTTATCCACTGCCACATTTTGTAATTCGAGTGCGTCATTCGCCTGTTGTTCAAGCTCAGCAAATATCGCTTCCATCTCATCGAGACTGATATCACCCTTACCTTCTCTGCTTACACGCTTGGGCTGTGCACGCCCGAGGTTCAGTTTGATATCAGACGCGACCGCACCAAAGGCACAGAAGACTGATTGACTCGAGGGTACAATAATTTGTTCAACAACATCCAGAGCAAAGGCAGGTGCATGGGTAGCACCAGCGCCACCGAAGGCATAAAGCACAAATTCTCGGGGATCATGTCCTTGTTCGATAGTGACAACTCGTAATAGATCAGCCATGCGCGTATCGACAATTTTCTTAATCCCTGCCGCCGCGTCCTCTATACTCAATCCCAACGGTTCTGCAACGTGCTGACGAATCGCTTCACGTGCCAGGTCCACATCAAGCTTTAGTTTTCCGCCGAGAAACTGAGCCGGGTCTATTATCCCAAGTACTACATCAGCATCAGTGACCGTTGGGCGCTCTCCGCCTTTACCATAACAGGCAGGTCCCGGTTCTGCTCCTGCGCTCTCGGGGCCTACAAAAAGATAACCTCCTTCTTCTACTCCGGCAATAGAACCGCCACCAGCACCAATGGCCCTGACATCCACCATCGGCAGCAACAGGTGGTTTTTGTCAATCACCGTTTCTTTACGTAGCACTGAGCTGTTAGCCGCGATTACCGCCACATCAGCAGAGGTGCCACCCATATCAAAAGTAATTATATTGTCGTGCCCCGACAATTGACCAACATATTTCGCTGCAGTTACACCACCTGAGGGTCCTGAAAGCAGTAATCTCACTGAAGATCGCCCTGCTTCTGCCGGTGTCATTAATCCACCCGATGAATCAAGCAAGTACAATCGCTTATTGCCGAGGCGTTGCTCAAGAATATCCGTATATTCACGCACCAATGGGCCCAGATAGGCATTCACTACCGTAGTTGCGGTCCTTTCATACTCTCCCAGAAGAGGTACGAGTTCATGTGATGTCGAAATATAAACATCAGGCAACTCAGCCTTCAGGATATCGAGGGTCCTTTTTTCATGTGCAATGTTTTTGAATGACCATAAATAGGATATTGCCAACGCTTCTACACCCGACGATTTGATTTCCTTTATCGCATCATGGATATCTTCTTCACACAGAGGCGAAATTATGTCGCCTCGATAATCTACGCGTTCGCGAATACCGAAAATTAGTGAACGTGGCACCAATGGCTCTGGGACACGTCGATTCGAATAATCAGTCAGTTCTGATGGGGACAGCCCTGCTGTCATGCCCATCATTCGTTGCATAATCATGGTGTCCTCAAAACCACGAGTGGTCAAAATTGCAACCTTTGCACCGCGTCTCTCTATAAAGGCATTCGTGGCCGCTGTAGTGCCATGTGAAATACGATCAAGTTTGCCCAGCAATTCCTCAAGACTTGTCCCTTCTTTTTCTGCAATCAGCGTTAACGCTGCCAACAGGCCATCTAACAGACGACCCGGAGTAGATGGGCTCTTGGATGTGTCTATAGATCCATCATCATGCATAATTACGACATCTGTAAACGTACCGCCAATATCAATACCAACAGCAGCCATAAAACGAATTCCTCTTTATTGGATTATTATGTGTAAATCGACTAATGATATGGCATCAATCCTAAGCGGTGGCGAGTTTGATAACAATAACCATTCTGGTCATTTTTATTGCAAAAGCTGCAACATAAAGCCCATTCTAATCTTCAGCCTAACAGGTCTACATCATTTATTAATTGCGATTCGTGATTTATCCACATTCAATACATTAAATCGTTCTGTTTTTTTGACATAATACATATATTGACCACCCACAACTCTATGAATTACACCTTAAAGCGATGAAATTGAAGTTTAATGAAGACCGTTTGCGCTGCCTTTATGTAGCTGCCAAATTAGGCACCATGCGAGCAGCAGGTGAAAAGCTGAATATGGCAGCATCGTCGATTAGTCGTCAAATTGGTAAACTTGAATCAGAGCTTAATACATCGTTAATTGAGAAAGGTCGTCATCGTATAAAACTGACTCAAGCGGGGCACATTCTTTTTGACTATTACGCCAAGCGTTCTATAGATCAGGAAGAATTAGCTGCCAGACTTGAAGATATCAAAGCCTTGCGTGTTGAAAATATTACCATCGCCATTGTTGAGGGTTTTGTTGGTGGAATCATAAGTCCAACTATAAGCGCATTCATCAGTAAGTATTCAAACATATTTATTGATGTCCGTATGTTACCTAGCACCAGGGAAGTTATTGAGATGGTAGTTCAGGATGATGCTCATTTTGGTGTCGCATTCGATGCAGATGATGAAAGCAGAATCCATTCCAGACCAGCAATTAAACAACCTATCAAGGCAATCGTACACCCATCCCACCCTCTAGCTAACAAAAATTCAATCAGGCTGGCTGATCTTGTCGATTCAAACATCATTCTCAACCAAAATTTTCGAATGCATGAAGCGATACAAGAAGGTGCGAAATATGAAAGCACCAGGCTAAATATTGTTATGACCACAAATTCTTTTGTGCTACTGAAAAACTGTGTGATGAGCGGCAATGCCGTGACTTTTTTATCAGATCTTGCGGTTGCTCAAGAATTGATCAAAGGCGAACTAAAATCATTAGATGTTGATAATCCTGAATTGAGCTCCAGTATTGCCATAGTAGCCACTCGTGTAGGTCGACAATTACCGGCTAGCGCTGACAAATTACTAAGAAGCGTTCAGGAATCCCTTGTGCAATGGAATAAAACTTTCAACAAGAATTTAGATTAGGGCAACTCATATTTCTACAGTTGGACAGTTAGCTTCATAAGAAGACAGCGAAACTGGCATTCTCAATATTTTAGATTGTTTATACTATATTTTAATTTGTACACATTATGCTTAAAACTGCTATTAAGTACGTCATCCTTATCCCGACACTAACAATAACAATTTTATTGCTATTGATTTTCGCTATTACGCTTAGACCCATTGGTGGCACACCCTCTGGCGATATAGTTTCTACAATAAAAAAGTCTAAACAATACAGTATCCCCACATCGCAGTTTCAGAATAGCAACCCGACTCCACTAAGAACCGGTCGTTCAAGTTCGGAGTTTATGTATGATTTTTTTTCAACTGGTAAACAACGTACACCCCTTGAGAAATTACCTGAAGATCCACCTTCTCTCCCGGAATTAGAAGTGAAAAGTGATTCTCTCCGTTTTATCTGGTTTGGACACTCCACTATTTTATTGGAGATCAACTCAACTCGTATACTCATCGACCCGGTGTTTTCCAATAATGCATCGCCCCTGCCATTTATGATAAATCGCTTTCAACCACCAGTATTTACAATAGATCAAATTACAGATGTCGATCTAATACTGATATCACATGACCATTATGATCACCTGGACTATGAAACGATCTCCAAATTGAAGAATCGCGATTTACAATTTATTGTGCCTCTTGGTGTAGGTGCTCACCTGGAATACTGGGGAATTGAAAGTATCCGGATAAGGGAGATAGACTGGTGGGAAAGCACTTCTTTTAATGATCTCATTTTGACCTGTACACCGGCCCAGCATTTCTCAGGTCGTGGTCTGTTTAATAGAAACAGCACACTCTGGGCATCCTGGGCCATTAAGGGTAGTCAACAAAACGTATTCTTCAGTGGCGACTCCGGCTATGGCGAACACTACAAGGAAATTGGGGAGCGATTGGGTCCGTTTGATCTTACCTTTCTTGAAAACGGTGCCTACAGCCCCGACTGGAAGTTTATTCATCAATTTCCTGAAGAAGGTGTACAGGCGCATATCGATTTACAAGGAAAGACCATGATACCAATCCATTGGGGCATGTTCGATTTGGCGTTACACGACTGGCATGATCCCATAGTCAGAGTTACGAATGAAGCCAGGAAAAAAGGAGTAAGCATACTAACACCAAAACTGGGGCAACTGATCTCGACTGAAGACAATTACATTCAGGAAGACTGGTGGTCTGGTTTAGTGAAAAACTAGTATTGCCACACTATTAAAGTGCAAATATTTTCATTACAGCGTAAATTTGTATCCCCTACTTCTGACGATTAGTAATAGAGACGAATAAAGTGACTCAAATTGCATGGCCAAGTTCAGATCACACACGCATCCCATGCGACGTGTATCTTGATCAGGGCATATTTGAAAAAGAACAGGACCTTATATTTAAGGGTCCAAACTGGCACCTACTGGGTATCCTGGCAGATATTCCGAAGCCAGGTGATTTCACATCAACATATATAGGCACCACGCCAATCGTTTTGCATCGGGCGCATGACGACTCGATTAATGCTTATGTAAACAGTTGTGCCCATCGTGGCGCACGTGTCATCCGCGCCCTACGAGGAAATAACAAATATCCGGTTTGCCCCTATCATAACTGGCGCTATGACGGCACGGGGAAATTGACCGGCGTGGCCCTTGAGCAAGGGATTCAAAATAAAGGTGGCTACCCGGATGATTTCGATAAAAATTGCCACGGTCTACAAACCCTGCGTATAGAAACAATCAAAGATGTTATTTTTGGTACATTTCACCAGCAAACTCCAATACTTCGAGAGAGCCTTGGAAAAGCTATTTATGAACGCATTGAGCATATCTGCCAGCGAAAATTAAGAGTCGTTGGATACCAACGCCAGACTTTGCCATGCAACTGGAAAATTTATACCGAAAATAACAGAGATGTTTATCACGCTCCTCAATTACACACCTTCCTTGGCCAGTTTGGCGTGGCTAAACCCGTTGATCGGGTCAGGGTCGATATTCATGGCGCTCATTCCCTTTTAAGTTCATGGCTGCCCGAGTCGGATAACGACGACTTCCCTGCCCAGAAAGGACGCTTCGAACTGGAAGATACCAGTATTCTGGAAGGCTTCGACCCTTTGGATGGTTTGCAGTTAAGCATTGCCTGCCTCTATCCATCAGACTTGCTCAGTTGTCTGCGTAACAACTGGATACTTCGACGTATCATTCCTAACAGTGTCGATAAAACGGATGTTGAATACACCTGGTTTGGATATGAAGACAACACTGAATTTGAACGAGAGTGTATCAAAAAGCAAAGTAATATTTCAGGCCCTGCAGGCTATGTCGGTATGGAAGATGCTGAAATTGTCGGCATGATTCAAAATGCAATTTCCAAAGGTGACACCTCTTATATTGAGTTTGGTGGTGCTGCCATTGAATCAAGTTCTGATCATATGAATTCGGAAGGTACTGTCCGCGCTTTCTGGAAGGGTTATTGTGAGTCCATGAATATCCCAACACCTTAAGACAATGGATACACCTTTCGCTGACATCTCTATTGAACAATCTATTCACAATCTTCTCAATGAATATGCAGATTGCCTGGATAGTGAGCGGTTGGAAGACTGGCCCGAACTCTTTCTGGAAAATGGCAGCTACTTCGTTTCCACCCGGGATAATCTGGAAGCAGGTCTCGACGGTGGTTACTGGATGTATTACACCAGCCAGGCGATGATGCGTGATCGTGTGACTTCGCTACGACATATCAATACATATAATAAATATTATTGTCGTCATCTCATTACTAATACTAAAGTTAAGCCGCAAGATGATGGAAGCTTCAAGGCTAATTCCAATTTCCTTTTGGTACAAATTGGTTTTGAAGGTAAAACTGAAGGCATTCGGGCAGGAGAATATCGCGATACTGTTGTCATGTTCGAAGGAGAACTGAAGTTTAAGGAAAAATTAGTTGTCGTTGACACCTTCCATTCTGATACAACCCTGATAAAACCCTTGTAATTAGGCTGTCGGATAAGATAGCTTAAGTGCCGTTGATTTACTCCGAACCAGTTTTTTAGTTATTGCTATTGGAATCAATTAAATAAGTCGGAGCATCTCCTTTCTGCCATGGTTTTGTTTTATTCATCACACTTAGAAAAAGTGACCCCTTTTCCAACTTAGCTAACCATGCTTTCAATTTTTGGTATGGGCTTCTTTCAAACCATACTCTATCGACACCTGATAATTGCCTGATGAAGGGAAAAATAGCGATATCAGCAAGAGAAGTCTTTTTACTTATTAAGCCTAAGCCATCATTGCTATCCAAACAATTTTCTAATCGGGAAAGAAAGACTTCTGCTTGTTCACGGTAGTGTTGTTGCGGAAATTCGGGATAGCGAACATGGTATTTATATCGGTCAAGCTTATCTTTAAATTCAAAATCGTTTTCTTTAATTAGCGATTCCGTTTTTTTTACATCTGTATCCAGCCAGTTCTCAGGATCATTCTGTCTCAGGGCCCAGTTCATGACCTCAAGACTTTCATCAATAATCTGCGCCTCGTCTACTCTTAATACAGGCACAGTGCCCTTATTTGAAAGTGCCAGCATTTCTGCAGGTTTATCAGCCAATAAAACTTCGCGTAGTTCACATTCAATTTTTGCTACAGCAAGTGCCATTCTGCCTCGCATGGCATAGGGACAGCGTCGAAAAGAATAAAGTATGGGATAGTCAGTGCTGGTCACAGTTAATTCTATCTAATCGGACTGTTTCACAGGTTTTTGCGGCATTGATGCACCAATGTGACGTTCATGTCTTTGTTCAGCTAGTTTGACCTGGTGTTGACGTTCTTTTACCGCAGCTCTTTTTTCCTTAGACAATGTGTCGTAACAGGAAGGACAGGAGATGCCTTCATCATATTTTTCACTCTTCAGGTGTTCAGGGGAAACTGGTCTACGACAGGCATAACACTGTCTGTAAATACCAGGAGCCAAATCCTGATTAACAGCAACACGGCCATCAAAGACAAAACACTCACCCTGCCAGAGGTTCTGTGTGGTATCTACTTCCTCGAGGTACTTCAGTATTCCACCATCTAGCTGATATACCTCTTCGAACCCCTGTTGTAGCAAATAGGCAGATGCCTTTTCACAGCGTATACCTCCGGTACAATACATCGCTACTTTCTTTTGTTTTTCTGGACGAAGCTCATTATCGACATAGGCTGGAAAATCTCTGAATGTTTCGGTTTCAGGAGATTCAGCACCGGTGAAGCTGCCAATATCTACCTCATACTGATTACGAGTGTCTAACAGGAACACTTCTGGATCAGAAATTAATTTGTTCCAGTCCTTTGCTTTAACCCGCGTACCTGTCAATTCTTCCGGGTTTACCGTAGGCACGCCCATACTGACTATTTCCCTTTTTAGCTTCACCTTCATACGATGGAAGGGAATACTATCAGCCAATGATTCTTTACATTCAATATTGGAAAAACGATCATCCTGTTGCAGGTATAGCATTAAACTATCTATGGCAGAACGCGTACCTGCTATAGTGCCGTTAACCCCCTCCTCTGCCAGTAAAATCGTTCCAAACAAACCCTGGTTTTTACAATGCTCAAGCAGAGGAGCTTTCAGTTTGCTGTAGTCAGGCAGATGTACAAATTTATACATCGCCATCACTACTACTTCGTTTGATAGATTAATCTCAGAACTCATTACTTTTTTATCTGCTTGAGTCATTTCTACGCACTCATTTGTAGAGATTCCAATTGTTCCTGGCACTCAAGCCAGAGTTCTTCACTAGCAAACAATTTCCTCTTTAGATTACCCTGATCTTTTAAAATATCCTGCAGTTTTGTTTTATTAAGATCCTGATAAATATCGCTGTCTGCCAGTTGCTCCTCAATATCCTTCAGAGCATTTTGTTGAAGCTTTATATCCTTTTCCAGTTTTTCCAGTTTTTTCCTCAAGGGGTTCAATTGTGCCCGTAAGGCGGCGGCTTCTTGTCTTTGCCCCTTTGCATCCGGCTTTATATTTTTCTCTTCTTTAACTACGCTGCTTTTTTTCTCTGAACTGGATAAGAGTTGCTGATAATCGGACAGGTCACCATCAAATGAAACCAGAGTGTTATTTGAAATTAACCAGAATTCACTCACACAGTTCCGCAATAAATGACGATCGTGAGATACGACTACCATGGCACCTTTGTAGGCCTGTAATGCCATAGTCAATGCGTGACGCATTTCAAGATCAAGGTGGTTTGTAGGCTCGTCCATTAGTAATAGATTAGGCTTTTGCCAGGCTACAATTGCCAGGGCCAGTCTGGCTTTTTCACCACCGCTGAAGGGTCTCACGGCTTCCAGAGCTTTATCGCCATGAAAATTGAAACCCCCGAGGTAATTACGAATTTCCTGTTCAGTTGCCTTCGGCGACAAGCGTCTGAGATGAACCAGTGGACTGGCATCCAGATCCAATGCCTCAAGTTGGTGTTGTGCAAAGTAACCAATACGAAGATGCTCTCCTTCTATCCTCTCGCCACTATGCAGTGGGACGTCACCGAGTAGTGCCTTTATCAAAGTAGATTTACCTGCCCCATTGGCGCCGAGTAAACCTATACATGAACCAGGATGCAGGTTCAGCTTTACACTTTTGAGGATGACATCATCGCCGTAAGCGATACTGACATCGCTTAAATTGATCAAAGGATCCGATAATTTGGGTGCATCAGGTATGCGAAAATTAAACGGAGAGTCAACATGCGCGGCTGCAATCTCCTGCATTCGATCCAACTCTTTTAAGCGACTTTGTGCCTGACGCGCCTTGG
>WLWI01005864.1_pt1 | contig 10206 bp, 19 predicted proteins | sample 6701501 | NCBI WGS metagenome assembly WLWI01 (sample SAMN12718690, study PRJNA515312) | sponge metagenome | isolation source: marine sponge | host: Mycale hentscheli | place: New Zealand: South Island, Marlborough, Capsize Point | collected 2014-11-01
TAGGTTCCCTGATTTCAAGCCACTCCTCGAAGTCATCATGTTCAATGTTGATATTAACTGAGGCAGCTCCACGACGGACACTCCCTTGATTAGTTGCAAGAATTGTTGAGTCATATATCTTGCAGAACGGTACGACTCCATCTGATGTTCCATTACCTGTTATTCTAGCGCCAGCGGGTCTAATTTGATTTATACCGATACCAACTCCACCGCCGTGCTTAGCGAGTAGCATCATTTCTAAATTCTTACTTCCTATGTCTTGTATAGAGTCAGCAACGTCGATACCAAAGCAACTGATAGGAAGACCGCGATCTGTACCAGTATTGGAAAGGACAGGAGAAGCAAGACAAAGCCAACCATTCCAGATATAATTAAAAAACGTTTCAGCCATCTCTGGTTTATATAACCTACGAGCAACTGTTTTAGCGACTCTCTGGTATGCTTCTCTAGGCGTTTCTCCGTCGAATAAATATCCCCCGGATATAGTCTTCTTGTATACGTCACTATTCGCCCACGTAGGGTAATCTTCTCCTTTGATCCATTCATTATTCCACATTATGTTATTGAGTGTATTAACCAGGCAATAAGCCCATTTATATTTAAAGCTACTAGATTCCATTGCTTTCTAGAGCTCGTTTGTATTACTACTAATATAAAACCTATAATATAAAGTTTAGGCTCTATAGTCCATTGGGCAGCGATTAAAAAACCGCTACCCATATAACCTGCTCTAGTCGCTAGCCTTTTCCAAGGAGTCAGCCGCTTCTGCCTCACTAACTTGCTTAGCAGCTTGCTCCTTAACTCTCTCGATCGCTTCATCATAATCTGGCATTTGTTTAATTGTTTCTAATACACCTAAAGCTATTGTAGCTACTTGGTTTAATTCTCCTATAAGTTTTTGATTGATAAGTCCTAAGGTTTCAATCTTATTTTTCATTTCAATCAGTGTCTGTTCTTTCATATAATTGTTCTATAATTTCAGTATTGTTTAATTTAAATTTACCACATGTCCTCGAAGTCTTCTCCTTCGTTAGCTTTTGAATAATCAGTCGGCCTAATAGCAAAGAAATCAGTATGAGTGACGCCCCCGGTAAGATGATAAAACCAATCAAGATTACCCGCCGCCTTGGTGTCATACGCAAAATAGTTGCCCAAGTCGACATAACCCAGTTCCACAAGTTTTTCATTTGTTCTCTTTTTTATAAAGTGTTTTAAGTCATTAGAAGAAATACCTTCTATATCGCCCATCTCAAACATTTTGTCTATATATTTAACTTCGAGATCTACCATTGTTTCAGCGGCTTTTATTACATCTTCTCTACATAGATTTAGTAACTGATTGTCTTCCTGACACATATGCTTAAATAATTGACAACCCATTTTACTGTGTAATGATTCATCTCTTACTGACCATTTCATTTGTTGCCCAATTCCCTTAAGTAGATTACGTAACTGAAAAGAATACAACACTGCAAAGGCAGAATAAAGACTAACACCTTCAGCGAAGGCTGAGAATACAGCAAGAGATTTAGCAATACCAATTGTATTGTTGCCATCGTAAGAAACGAGGTTATCAAAACGATCTGCCGTAGCAGGTTCGTGTAAAAATGCTTCATAATCTTCTAGTTTTAATGTTTCGTTTAAATAACTGTAAGCAACTGCATGTACAGTTTCTTGCGACCCAAACATCATCGCCATTTGTTGTATCTCGTGTTTAGGAAACCATTTAACAACTTTTTGAGTCCAATAGTCGGACACGGCGCATTCTGTCTGAGCAAACCCAAGTAAAATGTTTCCGACGAGGTTTTTTTCTTTTTCATTTAGTTTTTCTTTCCAATCTTTAATATCACTCTGCATTGAGATTTCAGTATGTAACCAAAATGCTTGTGCTTGTTTTAACCAACCTTCAGTGTAGTACTCAGGGTATTCAAACGGTTTGTACGCTACGCGCTCATCAAATAAACCCATTACTTATATACTGTTAGTGCCAAGTCTATAAATGGTAAATATAGTACGTGTATGTCTATATCAAACTCTTTGTATGATCTAAAACCTAGCAGTACTCCAGGATAAAAACCTATTTCTAAAGACCAGGCTGATTCATTTTCGTTTTTTTTCATGTGCATTTAATATTATATCTTTTATGTAATTGTTCTATGTCTTTTGATCTTACTTTTCCCTTAGCTTTCCAGCTCCACTTTACGAACTTATCTATTTGACGTTCAGCGTATCTTTGTCTAGCTATTCGTTTTGCTTCAAAAGGATTAACCTTACTGTCTCGTCGCATTCGTTTTGGTTTTGTGGTTTATATAAAGTTACATTGGGAAACTGTCTTACTATAAGCTGCTTAAATAACTTCCATCGCATAGGAAATGATTCATTAGCTCTACCTTTAGTTTCAATTATAAAATCGTCACCTATAAAATCAGGAGTGTACTTAATTGGTAATATACGCTTACATCCTCTATTTTTGTAATCACCTTTACCATTTGACTGTCTTTCGTATACTTCGTTTTCAAAATGAAAACCATTTAGTAAAACAAAAGTTTCTCCTTCGTACTTAGCTTTTATTTTAGCCTTACGTAAAGCCATATACATATACTTTTCAAGACCAGAAGCAAAATCAATACCATCATATGATACTTTTTTTGATCTCACAGGTCCTCGCTTACCCCGCTTACGTTTATAAGTTTTCTTCATAATGTTCACCAGTATTACCGTTTTGACCTATAACATTCATACGATTCATCATAGCATCTTCAATCTCGTCAGTTAAACAACGCCTTGCTGCTTCAATATATAATAACGCATCCATTAGTTCTTCTTGAACATCAACTAAAAACCTATCAAGATCTTTTTCTTGACCGACAATTTCTTGCATCATCGTAGCTCCGTATTTTTTTTGACCCACTAGACTGCGTTGATCCATTTTAGCTAGTACCTGTTGAACTATTTTATCTTCAGTTTTAACTCTCATTACAGTGTTTGTTTTAAGTTTTCAGATTTAACAAAAGTTCCATTAATCATTTTACCTTGTCTAGACTTTATAACATTATATGCACTGTCTATACATTCTTCTATGTTGTAACCTCTAAGTTCTGATAAGTTTGTTAACACTACAACCATGTCACCTATAGCATCTACAACTTCAGGTTCATCGTTTTTTAGTATAGCCTGAGCAAGTTCACCTGCTTCTTCCATTAGCTTTACAAATTGAGTTCTAGAATCGCCTGATTTATATATACCTTTGTCTTTAGCCCAAGATCTTATTAAATCAAACCTTTCGCAATCAGCTTTATTGCTTATACACTCTTCTTTTTTGTTTAAAAATTCTGAAGCATAAGCCTTGTTGTATATGTAACACCTATTTACATTAAACATAGATGTTTTAGCGTTTTTAACTATCCAATCAGAAGTTTGATCATCTAAACCAAACATACCGTGATTAGTTTCCCATTTTAAACCTATATTATCCAATAGATTACCTTTAAGTTTATTTAAAGGAACTGGAAAGGTTGTTGTTTGTTCTGTTACATTTAATTTCATTTGATTCTTTTTATTAATTAAATTTCTATAAGATTGCCTATCAACCTTATAGCCATGAGACTGTTGAAGTTCTATTTCTTTGTCTGATATATAGTCTATATCATCACTAGTAAGTAGAACTTCGTATTCGTCTGCGCTATAACCTTGTTGGCGCGTAACCCTATCTTTAAGATTACATGTAACTCCTATTTTTTTACCCGGAATGTGGTATAAATAATACATCATTTTTTATAGTTTATTTTTATATAAGTGCATATTGTGTGCGTGGTGGTAATACCAACCTGTCTCGATATGTAGCATATCTGCAACCATCTCTTGCAATGATGCAAATTGATACTGATCATTACAGAAACCGTACCAGATGTCATTAGAACGCATATAGACAGACATACAAAGCTTTTCATTTACTATGGAAAACTGTATAGCATAAGTACAAGGCGTATCTTTGTCATATCTCCAGTGTTCTTTTGCATCATATATGCTTATAGCAGCGTGTCTCGTGTCTGGATTATCTCTTAGTTTATTAACTACATAACTTAATTGGTTGTTTCTTTGCCATTGATAACCATAGTTAGAATTAACTTGACCATACTCGTCAGCCATACGTGCCCATATTGGTGGTACTTTACCGTAAAGTTCAGCTAGTTTGTCAATACTAGGATCGCCAGATAAATACCAAGACCACTCAGCTGCGGCGTATTTTTTACTCCACTTACGCTCAGCATTTGTTATTGCTTTATCTGAAGGGTTATCTATATAAAAGCCACAATTAAATATAGCTTTTGTATCTCCAAAGTCAATGCCTTCTTGTAGTATTTCATCTAACACTGCTTCGTATGCTTCGTTAGCGTTATTAAATCTTGTTTGCATATTTGTTGTAATAAAATTCATAATATTCGTAAACCTTTACCCATATATCTATTTTTTTATAGTCGTTTGGATCTTTATTTACATTACCTTTATTTGATATTTCTATAGTCCATCTTGATTTTCTTATGGCTACAGGAGATATTAGTATATCATTTCTAATACACCATCTATAAGCTGCTAATTCAGTTTTAGAAGGCCTGTAATCACCCATATCCCAAGGTGATTTTTTTATTCCCATGGCATTTTTTCACCATTCAAGTTTATATCTTCATGAGGTATAAAGCATCCCGACTTTGGTTCCCATTTAAAATGAGCCTCAGCTCCGTTTTCACCTAAGTTTTGAAACTTAACCTTAAGAACTTTTGCTTTAACAGTCTTAGCTTGGTAATCTCTATGAACTAATATACCGTGATAAGAAGCATCATACCATTCACCACCACCTTTTATATTGTACATTGTTGGCTCTTCTATTTTACCATCTTTATCTTTATACATTTTAGTAGGGTGAGCTACAATAAACACTAACACATCATACTTTTTAGCAAATATCTCTATCTTCTGTAGGTATTCCATAGTATATCTATTAACATCGTCAGAACCTCCAACATCTCTAACTTTATTAAACGGATCTATAACTAAACATTTAATACCTTTACGTTTAACTAGCTCAGCACCTTTTTTAAGCACAGACTCTAATGTATAACGTTCCATATCAATGTGAAAGTAATTACTATTACAATGATCTGCTATTTGATTCCATCTATCACCACCAATATCTGAAGATTTTGGCATACCTTGCCAAGTCTTACGCATTAGTTTATGAGCGTGTAAATATGTTGGTTGATTTTCAGGTGAAGCAAATGCAGTCTTCCAACCGTAGTTTGAATTATAACCTACAACCATTTGATCTACAAAATCTGATTTACCAGATGAAGGTATACCAGTCACGGTTATAAATTGACCTGTATATGTTGAAAATATTTCATCAAAGTTTTGTAAACCAACTTGAAACCCAGGTTTAAAACCATTCCTAACAAAGTCAGTGACTTCATCCTCGATATCTCTGAACGTAGTAACGTTTTCAAGTGGTACTGGTTTTGCTCCTGTAATTCTATTTGTAAGTTTTTCTTTACCGTATTTTAATAAGTATTCATTAGCATCTTTACAGTCTTCAAAAGTAGCTATATGGCAAACTTCAGATCCTAGCCTTCTAATTAATTCTGTCTGTAATGCTTGACCAGCTTCATCAGAATCTACAGCTAATATAATCTTTTCTTTGTCTTCAAAGTAATCAATACAACTATCTAAGTAGTCTAAGTTATTAGAATTAAGAGTTGCTCCGTTAGGAACTGATATAGCATTTGTTACACCTGATTCGTGTAAAGCAAGCACATCCATTTCACCTTCAACTATTACACAGTATTCATATCCTACAATACTATCTATATTATAAAAGACTTTCTCAGCCCCTTTATATAATTTAAAGTTCTTTCTTCCATCTCGGTATTTAACATTAGTTAATTCGCCGCCCATAAAATAATTGAACTTTATTACATTCTCGGTTTTACCGGTCTGTGGCATCCACTCAGGACCCTCACTGATTTGTAGGTCAGTAAGAGTCTGAGATGATATACCTCTTGTTTGAAACCATTCAACAACCTTATCACTAACAAACTCTGGATATTCAGTAGCGTTAGGTGGTCCTGAAGGTTTAACATACATTTTTTCAGCTTTACCTTTACGTTTGTAAGTGTGTAGTTGAAATGATGTATTACAATTGTGACAAGTACCGAGACCCCGTTCCCAATCATAAGAAGCACATTTTGCTTTTTGGTTTTTAGGTTTCCTGTTGTGAGAGCATAAAGGGCATACACCCTGTTTATTGCCCTCTTCTAGGCCATGCTGATTAAACGTGTCAATCGCAAATCCATTGATCTCTGTAGTCTCTATTTGCATAGGTTATTTAATTTAATTTAATTATTCTTCGTCTCTACAATGAGGACATATGTCACAAAATTCAAATTCCTCTATACTCATACCAGCATGACATATTTGACATGCCGTCTCTCCGTTATTTTTATACATTAAAACGGTAGATCATCTTCTTGAGAAACAAACGATTGAGCAGGTGCCGCTTGCTGAGGTTGATCTGTTCTTGGAGCTGCAGCAACGTTGTCTCCATTAGTCCATACGACTTTAACATTACCTAAATAAACTTTAGCTACTTTTGCTTCTCGCTCTTCTTTTGATTGCTCTACTACTACAGGGCCTTGATTACCAAATTGATCCACTTCATCGTTGATAGTGATTGTAATTGGTAAATAAGATCCTTTTTTCCCTTTGTATATTTTATCCTTAGGGATCTCGTTCAAATTAATATTTGCTTTGATAATACTAGCCATAATTTTAGTATGTATTTAATTGATTAAACATTCTTGTTAATTGTTGTTTGTTTGCACCGGTTGTTCTCCGTATATTGTCTACTGCTTTTACATGTGTTTGGTTTCTGTAAAAGTTTGATTCATTTGTTCTCATGCCTGTTACTGTGCATACTCTTTTTTTACTTCTTGCCATTTGATTAAAGTGTTTGATTAATAAAATAATTTTTTGGATCAAAATCCGGGTTGTCGTAAAACAATTTCCATTGCTCTACTGCTTGTTGTACTTTTTCTTTACCGCTTTCATAGAAAGATTCAGAACAATCGAAGATACCCAGCTGTCTTGTTTTTTTATCTATTGCAATAAATACCAAGTCATAGCCGAATAACTTGCGATATATGTACGCTTGACTGTCGTAATTGTAACGAAAAGCTGAGCTTCTAAATTTTGTTATGTCACCTGTTGTTTTCAAATCAATTACTAATTGATCGTCGTGATTAACAATATCTGCTTTACCTTTCCACCATAATCCTTCAATCTTTTTAATTCCAGGTTGTTCGTATTCAACATTGACACCGTTTATTAAACTTTTACAAACATCATTTGAGTTCATAGTATCTATTAATAATTCTAGGTTGTCTACTTCATGTTGTAACAAACACATTTCTCCACCTGAAATCTCTCTGTACGCTTTTGTATTTCTAGTTGTTGATTCAATTATCCTATACTTTTTAAGCTTCTCTGGCTCAAGTATTGCTGTGTGAAAATAACCACCAATTAAGAAATTAATATTTGGTTTTTGTGGAGCGCCTAGCGCAAGAGGATTTGTTAACAACGTTGAGATATCTGAATTACTTCTAAACTGTTTTCCAAAGTCACCGTAGTAATCTTCATCGCTTCTAAGCCTTTCTAATACCTCACTCTTGTTAAAATCTTCCATACTATAATGTTGTTAATTTTGCTTCTATCTCCGTTGAGATATTGTATTTAGCTTTTATAGCATCTAACTTACCTCCTTTTTTAATGAACTCAACCGCTTTTGGATAAGCTGGATCTTTCTCTGAGGTTAATGTGTTTTTTGCTTTTGGTGCTTTACCGTGTGCATTTGTAGCATCGCTGTCTGCTGTATCATCAATTAAGAATAAATTACCTAACGAGTATTTTTTTCCATAACTAGATGAGCTACCGAATTTTTGGGGCATTTGCATACCCTTTTGATCAAGGTCAACGCCGACTACAGCAGTTGCATGTATAGCATCAGTACCATCGGTTATCGTTGCTTTCGATTCCATTATTGGAAAAGGATCGGTAGCTATTAACGATTCATTAACTGTTACTGATACACCTAATTCTAATAGAAAAGGTTTAGTAGCTTCTAATATATCTTCAGCAGATCTGAAATTGTATCTACCAAAGGAATTGAACCTACTCTTTTTTGATTTAAAACGCGTTTGAATTGACGCTAGTTTTTGGTTTAATGTTTGTTTCTCCATATTAATATAATTACGTATTTAGTATTCTTTTTACTTTACCTTATTGACTTAAATTAAAGGTAATCAAGCACTTGCGAGTGATCTACATTATCTATAAGTGTCTGTACTGCTCGCTTTTTTAGCTCAGAAACAGTGACATAATAGCGCTTACCTTTTATATCTAATATTTCTGCAATCTCTTTTGCTGAGTGCTTGTCACAGTCTAAACCATAAGATAGTCTCAGTACTTCATATTCTTTTGCGTCTAAATGTTTTTGCATTAGACTTTTTAAGTAAGCATTCATTAAAGGAATGTTATAAGGTTCTGATTTATCAGGTATAGATTCACTCCAAGATTCCCCTTCGTCTTCATCATTTCTAGCTGTATCTATACTTAGAAACACTGAATTAAAAAACAAAGCAACTGCTTTTTTATCATCAGGATTTTTACGTATTTCATTTAGCTTATGCTCTGGTATTCTAATGTTACCTCTACATATATCTATACGTCTTCTAATAGCTCCTTTGATTCGTTTGCTTAGAAATGACTTCAATGTTTTTTCAACGTCCTCAGACTCGTGTAAAACAGTCCAGTCTAATCGGTCGACAGCCTTAACTAACCCTTCACAACCGCATTGTATAAGATCATTGATGCTTAATACACCTGATGCTTGATCAGATGTAGAAAACTTTCTAGCTAAGTTCTCAACTAATGGTATAAATTTTACTATAAGTTGATCTCTCGTATATTCATCCCAAAACAAACCTTCAGGCATAGATCTTTTTAAATCTTCTTTATACCTTATATAGTTTTGTATATTGTATTTTTTCATATTATATATATTATCAAACACTATTCGTGTTTACTATGTAAATTAAAATTCTTTGTTTAAAAGTGATTTTTCTTTTTTAAGTTCATTATTCATATTTCTGTGTATAGTTCTTGTAGAACAATTTAAAGACTCAGCTAACTTACTTATAGTTATTTTTTGATTGTCATGGTTTATTAATAGCATAGCGTCATATATTTCATTTGATGAAATTTTATTTCTACCTATCATTTTACCTACTATAGTAAGCTTTTGTCGCATATCTAAACCTGAACTATCTTTAAATATTATTTTACGTAGCTTATTAGGAGGAGGTTTTTCCAAATCCATAAGCGAAACATCATATAACATGGTTTGCAACAGTTGCTCAGATACATTAAATGTCACGAAGCCTTTAGTTTTATCACATATATACTCAATCAATACGCTAAACGAGTCTTGATCCAATTGCGGGTTCAAGTACCATAAAACATACATATGCCACTTAAGACTCTTGTATGTGTTTATTTTAGCTTTAGAGTTAAACAAAGTATAACATTCATGCGTTCCATTCTCATAAAACTTACCCCAATCAAAAGTTTCTGTAGGTAGATCATTTATTGGATCACGTCTGTATATTATACGATGCAACTCTAAATATCTTGTATTTCTTTCGTACTGTGACATTAGCCTCTTACTATTATTATATACTAGCTATCGTCACACTAGTACACTATTAATTTTAATCTTCTGTTATACTTCTTTAAAAGCTTTGCTTTATTTTCTACATTACTGTGTATAATAGTTATACCTTTATTAAATTGAAATTCACCTTTAAAAGACTCAGCAATTATTTCACCGTGTAGCTCTGCTATCTTTAAGTGAAGAAACTTCACGTGTTTTGCCTTTCTTCTGTTCTTTTTGAATTTTTGTATTAATATTCGCATAATTCGTTGATGTTGTGTGGACGTATAATTTTCTGCTCATTTTTGTTTTTTACTGTGTGTTTTTCGTTTTCGTAATAATTCCAGTAGCCAAGTACGCTGTTGCCGTCAACTTTATATTCGTCAGGCATACATTGCGGTGGCTGCTCGAAAGCTTTATCAGATATACTGTTAGGTAGAGTGTAT
>WLWI01005865.1_pt1 | contig 10201 bp, 8 predicted proteins | sample 6701501 | NCBI WGS metagenome assembly WLWI01 (sample SAMN12718690, study PRJNA515312) | sponge metagenome | isolation source: marine sponge | host: Mycale hentscheli | place: New Zealand: South Island, Marlborough, Capsize Point | collected 2014-11-01
ACAGGAAATCCTCCCCCCTCGTCTGCGAGATGTCCTCACTCCTCAACTACAGGAAGTCCTCCCCCCTCGGCTGCGGGAAGTCCTCACTCCTCGACCACGGGAAGTCCTTCCCCCTCGGCTGCGGGATGTCCTCACTCCCCGACCACAGGAAGTCCTTCTCCCTCGGCTGCGGGATGTCCTCACTCCTCGACTGTGGGAAGTCCTCTCTCTCTGGCTGCGGAAAGTCCCTCATCATCCCTCACACCATCTACCTCAACACCTCCCACCGGCGCACCACCCTCCCTTTTACCTAGGCTAGATGCTGATGCTGGTACGACCCTCACCTTCTCCCAAGACATACTGGCTCGTACCAACGCAGTTCTGGCTAAACTGGCCCGGGACTTTGGTGTCCATGACCAACCCTCCACGCCTCTTCCCTCTAGTTCCCCCCCCCCCTTCCCCCTCCATGCAGTTTTCTCTACCACCTACTGCACACCCTCTTCCTACCCTTGCTCCGTCCACAGAGGACCAATTGCCTGCAGAGGTCCCACCCTCCCTGACTGCCGCTACCCAGGGGGGAGCTGCCTCTTCACCTGCCAAGTCCACCAGAACACCTCATTCGACCGCCCCCAACAGCCACAGGCAAGATGATGACCTGCTGCCTCTTTGAGAGGAGAGACTGGCCTCTTTCCTCTCGGATGCTGATTTCCTCCTTTCATGCCGTCTTGAGTCCAGACTGGAATGACTCGTGAACGACCTAGCGCTCCTCCTACCAGGCCGTCATCCCACCCATCCTACCACTAACTGGAAACGGCGTCAACGCCGTAAAGAGCCCCCATCTGCCTCCCAGCCTCTCTTACGTCCAGACCCTCCGCTGCGTGACCTGCCATCTTCACAGCCGGACCCTCACCTGCAGTGGCTGATGTCACCACATCGCAATACAGCAATGCTGACTCAGCTCCTGTGCCATCCCATCGTTGTCAACGGAATAATGAGTCAAGACGTGTCCAACGCTGGTATAGGGCCAACAAAGGCAGATGCATATGCATATGTAGGATGTTGCGGATATCCGCAACATCCTACAAAAGAAGTCCCCATACTGTAAGATCTCCCCCTCCATTCTCCAACGCCATTTTGATGTGCCTGCTACGCCCCTAAGTGATAACACTCCCCACTGGCTCAACCAACCGAACCCCCCCTCCAGTCAACAATGACGAATTGACACCCCCTGTCTCACCATCGGAAGTGGAGCCAACCAGTCTACACGCAATGTAACCATTATCGACGTGACAATCCCATATGAAGGCTCAGAAGATGCCTTTGTCAAGGCCCATGTGGAAAAGATTCAATAATATACAGGCTCTGCGAATGGTTCCGTACCACTCCTATCTATAACTCAATCACCCTGCACTCCTTCATAGTTGGGTTCTTGGGCTCTTGGGACCCTGACAATGACACCGCTCTCAGGGCCCTCGATATACCTAAGAGCTACGCCAAACTCCTCTCGATCCTCTGCTGCATCGACGCCATAAAGGGCTCAAGAGACATCTGGGCAAGCCACTCGAATGTACTGGCTCATACCTATGCAGTTCTGGCTAAATTGGCCCGGGACTTTGGTGTGCGTGACCAATCCTCCACGCCTCTTCTACCTAACTCCCCCCTCCTTCCTACTCTGTGCAGTCCTCTAACTGCACACCCTCTTCCTACCTCTGCTCCCTTCACAGAGGACCAATCGTCTGCGGGGGGGGGGCCTACTCACCCTGACTGCTGCTACCCAGGGGTGGAGCTGCCTCTTCACCTGCCACGCCTACCCAACCATCCCACTCGACCATCCCCAACAGCCACCGGCCAGACGATGACCTATTGCCCCTTCGAGAGGAGAGACTAGCCTCCTTTCTCTCGAATGCTGGCCCCCTCCTTTCGCGCCGTCTCTCCGAGGAGGAATGGACACAGTTTGAGTCCAGACTGGAATGACTCGTGAACGAGCTGGCACTACTCCTACCAGGCCGTCATCCCACCCACCCTACCACTAACTGGAGACGGCGTCAACGCCGTAAAGAGGCCCCCCCCATCGCCCACATCTGCATCTAAGGTACTTTTAAGCTGTTTGCAATAACTGTGATGTAAAAAGTTAAACCACAGCAACTTTCGCAATTATTGCTAGATAACTAACCTCTCCCTAGAGCTTCCTCCTCAGGATCAGGTTTTTTATCAGCGATAATTCCTCATACATAGTAAGTAAATAATAATTAATTAAACCATTGGTTTGAAAAATTATCGCTCCATCCCGGAAAGGGCATTTATCCCGAATTGTCGTGGTCTAACTATTTTATACCATGGTTATACCATTTCATACTGTGTAAACGACCTAATATTAATAGCAGGTTTTGACGGTAAAATTTGGTCCAACATTAACAATTTCTAGCAAGTACCCCACCACACAGTAGTGCTTGATGTATTGCAGATTAAATGCAGGTAGCATAATTTATTTTTATTCATTATCATCCTCTACCACTTGGTTAACGTTACATCAGTTTCTCTCCTGCTCTCCTTTTTCATGAACTATCTCAGCTTTTCTTATCCCCTCGTTTCCTCTCTTCAGTTAGGCATGGAGTCCCTTCTCCTTAGTCTCTCTCTCCTGCTTCTGAGTCTTTCTGTCCTTCTATCATGATTGTGGACTTGGTTTTGCGAAACTTTTGCTTCTTTACCAAACTGTTTAAGCTCATGAATTATTCATGAATACTCACCATCGTTGTTACTGACACACAAGTGTATTATTATATAGATAGCACTGAGCCAGCGAGGGTCTCTCTGAAATACCATCTACAAGAAGTGTTCCATGTACTGGGAAGTATAGAGTAAACTGACGAGTGTTGTTGTGATCATGTCAGTTTATATGACTGTCCACAGGAGATCTGGCGTAATACAGCAATCATGATTGTAAGGAAGGGATTGTAGAATGTATACATATGTATGTGGCATCGCACAGATCATACTACTGGCATAACTAGCATTGCATCACAACATGAAGAGGGAAATACTCATGCATGTTCAACGTCTGATGAATCAGGTCATAAAGGCTGGCCTCTCAGTTGTTGTCTGAGACTTTCACTCATAGTGATTAGACAGCGATTGTTTATTGGAATTGGTTCCCTGCATTGGACTCCTTCTAACTATGTAGCTAGGGACTAGTTATGCTATTTTAGCTGTGGTTTGATGAGTATGAATACTGACGTATGTGTAACAATGAGAAGTTAGAAATGATGCAATGAGCAACAGAAGGTGATATGCGAATACACATGTAAAATGAAGGAAGAATTGTGCGTGCTAGCTAATTGTGGAGTGATGGTGAAATGATAACTAGTGGAATGTTCAGCTTTGGTTTTTGTCTTCAGCACAACACAATAATATTTACAGAGAGCATTGGCTATGCTGTCGCTATTGAAACAATACAAATTTTGAAGTGTGTATGGGAAACTTAACACACACACACATATTATAGACTCACACGTATGCACGCCGCAAGCAGGGCTTCATGTAAGGGGGGACATTGGCCCCCCCTTAGCTGAATCTCGCCCCCCCCCTTACCTGAATCTTGTTTCCCCTTACCCTCGGACTTGTAAAGTCATTAACCTTACTAGAACATTTGACACTTTTTTCATGCAACATATGGCTTGAAGGACTTTGTGTGTGTGAGACTCATCACCCTCAGTGCTTTAGGTACTTTTAACACAAGCTACAAAAAAAGAAAAGAAAAAAAAAAGCATTCTCAAAAATTTTAAGCCCAAGTGTAGTGTTTCACACTCACGCTAAAGTTGAAATTTAGCAGCACTCTGAGGTCAAAGTGCACTTGTCATTTAATAATAGTATTTTATCAGGAGCTCTTACAATCTGCTACGCTATGTTAAGTGGTAGAAGTTATAGTGATCTAGCTACTTGTTTTGTAATGATGCTGATATGGTAGTGCAGTCTTACGATAAGTCTTATAGTCGACTATGTGTTGTTGATCGACAAAGTAAACTAAATTTCAAAACCTCATGTCTACCCCAAGGATAGCCAGCTTTTATAGACACAAACATTAATTCATTGGGATTCTTAAGACGCTCGCGCAAGAATTAAAGGCAGCTGAACTCACTCGCTTCATGTGCTTGCCCATTATTATGGTTATTATTATTATTATTGTATTCTACGGGGTAGCCCACTATCACGACAGCGTCCACTCTGTCCATTTCTCTGATAAATATTAACGCCCAGGTCTTAAATTGCATACACGAACAAGTATTCCTTGTCAATTATGTGGCCAGCAATAGAAGTCGTACCTCTGCTGTGCCATTTCAAGCAAATTGACGGCAGTGAAGGCAGACTTTTCTGACTAGAATATCAATGGTGAATGTCCAGAAAGCCTTAAAGACTATTGAATCTGATGCTTATGTTAGTTTTGTTAAAGTTGAGTAAGTAGTGCAGTCTGTGCAGGTTTTCAATAATGCTGTGTATGTATTTTGTGTGTGTGCAAATTCTCGCATGTACAAAAAATGGGTGAGTGCCAATTTTTGTAAGTGAATAGTTAAGCGCTTATCGGTAGACATGGTAGACTATGGTATTATTATTATTGTTATTGTTATTATCACCATCATTATCTATATAATAATATGCTTGACGATGGCAGTAGTGTGTGTATTCATGAATAATTCATTAGCTGGGCCAGGATGGTAAAATGGCGTCACTAATTGAATGGCTAATGTATCATTCAGTAGAGGCAAGTAAGGAAACGACATGTGTACCTAAGAGAAGGTGAGGATTGAACAGGGAAGGCAAAGTCCACAATCATGGATTGAAGTACAGAGACACTGAGAACCAGGAAGAGGTACAGACAAAGGAGCAGAAGGGAATCCATTAACTCAAGGAGAACAAGGGAAGGGTTCAGGAAGAAAGAGAGCAACAGAGGACATAGTGATGTAACTAAACCAAGTGGTAGAGAATTAAGAGATTAAAGTACCTTATGCTACAGCACTCCTAGTTAGTGAAACATGTTACATCAAGTACCACTGTATGGCAGAGTACTTGCTACTTATTATTATTATTGCTATTATTATTGTCATTTGCAATTGTAGCTACACTGTATCGTTCACTCAATTTCAGGATTAGTTTCCTCTGGAACTTCGTTTTCAACATATTATGGCTCCTCCTAATCTGTTTAAACATTCCGTCTGATATGGGTAGAGCTTCTGTGGTAAAGAATAACATTGTCTCCAACTAGAAACTACTCGAACTGTATGTTTCCAAGGTTCTCCACGCGTGCGCACTTACCCGTATACTATTTCACTTAGCTACCGTGGTATTTCACTTAGTTTCCACTTAGTTATCGAGGTATTTCAATTATTTACGCGCTATTTCACTTTACCTGTGCGATTTCAATTGAACAGTGATTTTTCCCATACATTTTTGAATGGGAAACTTACGTGCTGTACTATTATTATTATTATTAGTTGGGGGTACTTCGTATCAGAGTTTTGATACGTTCCTCTCATCTCCTTCACCACACTCACTACTAAAAGCACTGGCTAGGGAGAGGCGAGTGGTATGTGACAGAGTTCGGTCAAATACATTGTAATTGTATTTAATTGCAATTAAATATATTTTTTGCAGTAATTTCAATGTAATTGTATTTGAGTGAATCCTGAGTTTTATGTATTTGCAATGTATTGAAATACTAGCAACATTTAGAATAGAAAAGTTTGAAATAGTGCATTGCTAATATAAAACAGAAATGAAATGAGGCGAGAGAAAATATGGGCAAGTCCCTCAAAAATTCCTGGGGAAAAGGAAAGTGGAAATACCATTTGGATATTACATGGGGTCACTGTGTGTCTGCATGCACATGTGTATGTACATGTGTGTGTGTGTAAGTATTTGTGACAGCAGATAACGTATGTACACATAACACTGTCGTATTTTCAAAGTATTTGCGATGCTAATTAAATACAATTCTGAAGTCAAGTATTTGTATTTGCAATTGTATTTGAAGAGAGAGTAGTATAATTTAATGATTTTGCAGATTTTACCCCAACTCTGGTGTGTTGTTGAAAGGGTAAATTCTAATAGACAGCAAATAAAGTCAGACAAGTGCAAATTTTGAATTGACTTTCGTTATATGTAAATGTGGCACACACTCTCCACCCACACTACCCCTCCCTCCATAATATAGTTCCCAACTTTCCAATGACAGACCACTCCCACTAACATACCTATGAATGAAAATAATTGGGCTGGAGAGAGGATATTTTTGTTTGGCCATTTTGGTAACATCAAAATGTAATAATGTTTTTAAAAAATTAATTTGCTGCACAGACATTCAGCAAGAGAAATATTTTAAAAGCAAATTCAGACTAAACTGTTTACTATGATGAAAAAAAGTATATTAGTCTGCACAAAGAATAGCTAAAACTTTAGACTTACCGTTACCAACGGTACTAACTGAAACTCAATTTTTAATGACCTCAGAGCTGCTATGGAGTTCAGACAGAGTACACGGCTTATTCCAAAAATTTTAAATACGGAGAACCGCTGACGAAATTCAGAACACCATATGGCGTCTATGGCAGTGAAAGAATTAAATGTTTTTTTATTATTGTTTTCGTGTTTTACATGGTATTTATTTTTATTTTATTTTAGAGAAATCACTACCGTCAGTTGAGACTTGTCTAAATATTGATAGGTCACACCAGGACAGTGGCAGCATCTGGGATCACTCCAGGACAGTGGCAACATCTGGGGTCACTCCAGGACAGTGGCAGCATCTGGGATCACTCCAGGACAGTGGCAGAATCTGGGATCACTCCAGGACAGTGGCAGCATCTGGGATCACTCCAGGACAGTGGCAGAATCTGGGATCACTCCTGGACAGTGGCAGCATCTGGGATCACTCCAGTACAGCGGCAACCAGTTACGTGTGCGATCACTGCATGTGTGTGCTGTTGAGTGGAAATTCTGGATATCTGATTTGGGGTTCTTCATGCAGGACTAATACCAAAATATTTTTGTAAACAAGCAATGGCCATGGTGTAAATGTAAATATTGTTGTCATCTATATTTGGCTCATATTGAATGATGTTGTAGAAATGACACAAACATTATTCATAAAGGTCAATAATTAGTGGGGGCAAAGATCTGTGATGCATGGTCTCAGCATGGCACAGTTTATGAGTACTGTAGAAGGTGATTACCCAACTGATGTTGGGGTTATTAGATGAAATCCCAAGAGTTCTCTGACATGTGCAAAAATTGATACAGTAGAACCGCTGAACTGAGAACAATTTGGGACCAGGCTCGCAATTCACAAATCATTTTGTTTGCCTTCAGAGTGGTTTTTTATAATTTGCTTCCAAATATCATGCATTGCATTAGTTAATACAGAAAATTGGTGTTTGTTTTAAGGAGGGGGAGATATGCCATACTTTTTCTATTGGAATGGGTAGAGGGCAAAGGGAAGTTCACTAAACAAGACAGTTCACTATCAGAGGTTTCACATGCTTGCTCACTTGGTGCTGCTAACTGCTGCATGGTAGTCCTGAAAAGGTGTATGGGACAATTGCTCGTAAATAGTTCACCGATGTTAAACTACTGTTTTCGGCCACTTAGTATACAAACTAATGTATAATATTATAACTGTACCAGGTTAACTATACTGGGTATTACACATCAAAATATTCCATAAATGCATTTACAGAGCAACATTTTAACAGTGAAACTCTGTAATGAGCAACACCATGCAATGGATATACACCAGTGCATAAAGTCATACTTTTGTTATACACGTGGCATACTTCAGTGACTCTATCTTACTTATGTCACCAGTGTGTATCTTTCGTAATGGACTGCATTACTGGAGTACTGTGCATTACCTTACACCAGGTGTACACCATACTATGTGTACTAGATATGTTGCTGGAGTATACCTGATGTATTCTTGACAATGTCTTACCACAGCATGCAGTGTATAGACACTAAATAAACTATATGTATTCTAAATGTTTTCTTAAATGACGTGATATATAGAATTCTTTGACAGTAATACTGATTATTACATAAATTTCTGAGCTAGCTATGTGGTAAAAAAAATTAATAATAATAAAATAAAGTCTAAAAAGTTTTGAAGAGTTTGATGAATCCATTATCCAGGGCCACGCTTGCTGTCTGTCACCATCCCGAGCTACTCTGGTTTCTGTCATAGCTGCAGTCCTCATCAAAGCCCCACTTCTCACCTTCTGCCCATAATGAGCCAATCGGTTTCTGAGGATAATAAAAAAATTACAAAATATTGGCTGTAAACAATACCCATTAAAAGAAATGAACTGGTAAACAACAACACATAAAAAAAATTAAAAATGTTTTTTCTGTGTAAATTACACTTGCATGAAGTATATTGGGAGAATAACATGAGATAACTCTGTAAAGTGCCAATCAAACAAAGTAACTCAACTATCACAATCATTCCGCCACACACAACTTCAATTCTGACAAATCATACGGGTCTAATCACCACGAGATAAGGAAAAATGAGAGCACAATAATTAGCAAAAACAATAGGAGATTAAAGCAATTTAAATACTACTAATTATCATTTGATGCAATACTTTTAAACAGAAAATAGAAAAAGGAGGAGGTGTGGCAACAAGCTACCCGCGTAAGGAAGCGCATGCGTACGGGCTGCACGTGGCCACGAGTTCAGGTAGCAGAGATTGGCGAGAAGGCTGCCAAATTCTGGTTCCCACCATCCACCCCTAACGTCCTCCTAATAACGGGGATGGTTAATCCATCACAAATCATGTGGTGTGAAACTTGGCTGGCCACCAGGCCCCAAATGCGCGCGGCAATCTGCGCAAAAGGGGCCTTCCCCCCAAAGCTGGGGATGTCCCTGCATGTGAGGGGTTGGGTGAACACACCCACCTCGGGTTAAACGGGTGCCAGCCCAGTTCCTGCCAAACGTATGATAGATAGGTAATAAGAATGCATGGCACTACCTCGGTTAGCGACTAGAGTTAAATGAAGAATAGCACACATGCAACAATATAAACTTGAAGTGATGACAAAGTACACAACACACACAACAAATAAACAGTAACAGCAACAAACAAAAACAAACAAACAAACAAAAAAGTGTTATATAGAGTAAGTCACCTGTAACTCTTACATTCCGGTTCTATTATCAACCGGCACAGTCTTCGTACATCATGGAAAATTAAATTTATCAACTGGCATAGCGTACAGACATTCACAAAAAACAAAAACAAATAGTAATACTGAGTTATGTAATACTTGCTATTATTTGTTTGTTTGTCTTTTGCTAGGAAGGAGTGGCTACACTGTACTTGTGGTGGGTACTAAATACTGCCAGGAAGTGTTTTGGATGATCAAGGTCAAGAGCATATTAGCCCACATGATTACAATGACTTTTTCATATAATAATGTGATAATACCACAAAATTGCAAATATGGTTATGATTAATCTGAATTGATACCAATTCTTTTGTACTAAAAAAAACAACAACTTGGTTAGTGGTCGATAATAAAGCAATGCAATTTGAAAGTAAAATCATAACAGGTAATGGTCCTTCGAGGGAGTCCACATATCTCCAGGATTTATCTACTTTTGCGAAGAGTTGCGCCACTTAAATGAAGGTTCAAACTCCAGGGCTTCTTTTGGTGGAAATTTTGTCGCAGGAAGGAAGAATAGTATGTGTGTGTGTGATGTGTGCATGATGTGTGTATGATGTGCACGTGTAGTGTGTGTGTGCAGATGTGCACGTGTGGTGTGTGTGTGCAGATGTGCACCTGTGGTGTGTGTGATGTGTAGGATGAGTGTGTGTGTGCATGGTTTCAATGGCGGCCTGTACGATAATGCAGTAAACTACGACCGATACCTTGATTTTACTGCGTCCGTTTATTGACCACTACGAAGTTTATAGTACTAATTCAGAACTACTTCCCTCTATGATCACTATACACTCAAACCTCTCTTATCCGGACAGTCTGGGACCAAGGGGTGTCCGTAACTAAGAAATGTCCGTAACTCAGAAATACTTAATTTATTCGGTAATGAACCGTGTATACAATTAATTATTTGATAATTGAATTAGTATATTACTTAAAATTAACAAAAACACCTGTAAATACATGAATCAATTTATTTAAAATATGAAGTGATTTTAGTTTGCTTCATAGA
>WLWI01005866.1_pt1 | contig 10201 bp, 7 predicted proteins | sample 6701501 | NCBI WGS metagenome assembly WLWI01 (sample SAMN12718690, study PRJNA515312) | sponge metagenome | isolation source: marine sponge | host: Mycale hentscheli | place: New Zealand: South Island, Marlborough, Capsize Point | collected 2014-11-01
ACAAGAGCTCTTTCAAGTTCGTATCCGGAACCGGCAAGAATAGGTTGCTGCTGCACACCGAGTCATTTGGAATTTGCTTGATCATTGTTGCCTCCATGGCAAATTAAATTAGATTTAAATTATTGCAAGATAACACGTTACGCAATTTATTCAAGTCCAATTCCATGAAGAATATAGAAATTTTATACTCAAAATGCCCTTTCCGAATGGGCTCCAGCTAGGGGCGCGCGGCATGAGTTTCTTTTCCTTTACAATCCAATCGTAAATGGATAATCCCTTTTTCTTCAACGACAACCTCAGAAAGTGACCCTCCGTCGGGGATTAGGGTGACGCCGCATCGTAAACCAATTTCTTCGACGAGATAACGTATTCCGGAGTAGCCGCCGATTTCTTCATCCGATGTGATCACCAATCCCAGTGACAGGTTCCCATGTGTTAAATTGAATTCTTTGAACAATTTAAGCATGATTGCCAACCCCCCCTTCATATCGCCGGCTCCGGGACCATGAATACACCCATCAGAAATGATTGACCGGTATACTGTTTGATCAAGATGATGCACGATGTCCAGGTGACCGCAGAAAAGAATATCCGGTTTGTCTACATCATTTGGAACGGCAAGCAACGATGGGAAATCATGTAATTTGATTGATTCCAGTGGGTTCAAATAATTCTTAATGTACTGTATGCATTGATCCCGTGCTTTGGAGTTAACTTCAGTACTCGGAAAGGATATTAAATCACATGTGAGCGACGCAATATCTTGCTGGAGTTTGTTAAGAGTGTGTATGGTCATGGGGTATTTTTCATATACCTTTGGTTAACCTGCACGTCTCAACGTACCGACGACGAGCACATTATCTCACGTCATTTCAGTTTCTCGCTTTCTCGGCGTGTTTCTGCTGGGCAACAGAATCATTTTCTATCCGGCGACAATATATAGTCGCTTTCTTTTTGTCGCAATGTTGAGGGAAAAGCAGGCTAACCCGGTTTTCTCACAAACTTTGTCGTGAGAAAGTTTAGATTGCCGATATTCAATGGTTTAACGTAGATAAGCGGATTACAGTGTGTCGAGACACAGTGAATTCGCGAAGCAAGTTAAGGCATTGAATATCGGTGATATACGTTTTCGAAACAGAAGTATTGTGAGAAATTCGGGCTGAGGTTGATTCATAATAAATTCGATTCAGCGTACATTGTACTCACATATTTCAATCGGCATTTAATGTCAATGAATTGGTCCCCGCCATATGAGGCGAATTGCATCAAGTTTAATTACAGATTCGTTAAAAAAATTTTCCAGTTGGTTAAGCTCGTTTTTGAGATGAGTAATTTCTTCTTCGCGGATAGGCGCTTTTGCGGACAATAAAATTGACAGGCGGTTAATCTCCGGCAGTATTGTTGACCGCATGGTGGATATTGCCTGTTCAACGAGTTCATGTTTTTTGATTTCAGCTAGTTCTCGACATCGTTTTGTTAAATGAGGCAATAGTTTTTGCGTCACTTCGGGCTTTTTAAGCAATGGCGCTTTATTGTCATCTCTAAGCGCTGCGATGAGTTTCTCATGGGTAATTTTATCACTGGCATCGGCGCCGTCATGGCTGACCATGATTCGTAATGGCGTTGCCGGTAGAAATCGGTCTGGACGCAAATCTTCCGGTGCAAGAGAGTGTACTATGAAAATTGCTTCAACATATATAATGCGGTTATTTTGATCTTCCCAGACGCCATAAGATGACCGTCCATCGGCCGAACCCAGAAGCTGGTCAATCGCTCCAGTGACCATTGGGTGTTCCCATGTCAGGAAGGTGTAGTCTTCTCTGGCAATGGCTCGCTGACGGCTAAAGGTAACGGGAAGACCGGTGTCCGGCAACCCCGGCAACCCGTGATAGTGATCGCCAGGTAAATAAAATAAACTATTATGGTCATGATCCTCAACCTGAATACCAATATGGTTACACATGGAATCCATAAATGCAGGCAGATTCGAATGTGCTTCGATGGTTTCTACGTCTTCTACCAGCACTGTCCCAATGGCTGGTTGATGTGAATGCCACTCTAATAATCGATCTCTTCCAGCAGCCATTTTCCTAGCCATATCTTCTTTTGATTTTTTTGCGTCATTGATCAGGTTTTGGAGGTTTTCCAGACGTGGGTTGTCAAACCAACCCTGTCCAAACTTTTGTACACGGCTACCCAGCTGTTGATACAGTTTATTTGCTCCGTGAAGCGGTTCACTAAATGCATTGAGTCCTTCGCCATACCATTTCGCCAGTATTTCCTGAATGGTTTGCTGCAGATAAATAACATGAATTATGACGTCGTTCATCTGCCCGATTCGGGCAAGACGACCAATTCGCTGTTCCAATAATTCTGGATTTTCAGGTAAATCAAACAGTATTAAATGATGACAAAACTGAAAGTTTCTCCCCTCACTGCCAATTTCTGAGCAAATCAGTAAGCGTGCACCATCCGGATCAGCAAAATAAGCCGCATTTCGATCTCGTACAATTAATGATAGTCCCTCATGAAAGATGGCCATTGGAATATTTATTTTTTGCTCGATCTCACTCTGAATTGCTTGGACGCTTGTAGAGGAAGCGCAAATGAGCAATATCTTTTCATAGGGATACGTGTTTAAAATGTCTATGGCGACCGTTAACCGCAGATCATGTTGCCACCATTTTTTCCGGGACTTTACCTTAACCTGAAATTCTGGAAGAATGTTATGGATAGAGGGATCATACATTTTAATGCACTCGTCGTTTAGTTTTACCGGGTAAAACTTAACAGTTCGTTTAGGGAATCCCGTAATATTGCTGCGTTGGTTTCGGTAAAATAATCTTCCGGTACCATGATGGTCTACCAACTCGGAAATTAATTGATCTTGCGCACTGTTGTCTTTATCCTTCAACCGTTGCAGGAGGTTGATCAATCGTTGTGGATCATAATGATAGTTATGACTGAGATTTTTTTGTTCGGAAGCATTTAGCGATTTTCCGGACAATAGCTTGTTAATAATGCCGGCAACTGCGTTATAATTTAACTGTTCTTCCTGAAACTTCTGAAGGTCATAAAATCGATTTGGGTCAAGTAGATGCAATCGAGCAAAATGGCCCTCTTCGCCTAATTGTTCAGGTGTGCCGCTAAGTAACAGGACGCTGGGAATGTTCTTTGAAAGATTTTCGACAAGCTGATATTCAATACTTGGATTACCTTCGCTCCACTGTAAATGATGGGCTTCATCAATAACCAGAATATCCCAATCAATATCACACGTTTCTTTCATACGCTTTGGATGATTGACTAAAAATTCTAAACTACAAATTACTAACGAACTATCAGAAAATGGATTTGTCTCCGGATCGCCCGTCTGGATGGCTCGGCATCGATCCTCATCAAATATACTGAACGTCAGGTTAAATCGACGCCAGAGTTCAAGAAACCATTGATGAGTTAATGATTCGGGTAATATGATTAATACGCGAGTGGCGATACCTACTAACAGTTGTCGGGATAGAATCAGGCCTGCTTCAATTGTTTTCCCTAATCCAACCTCATCACCTAACATCACTCGAATGTGATAGCGAGAAGCGATTTCTGATACAACATAGAGTTGATGCGGCAGTAGAGAAATTCGTGCTCCTAATAACCCGCGAACGGATAGCATTTGCAGCCAACTGCGTTTAGATAATGCAAGGTATCTAAGATTAAAAATTTCACTTGAATCTGCTATACCCATGATCAAGCGTTCCTCAGAACCGGTAAAATCCATGCTTTCACTCAGATGTGATTCATGAATTGAATCGTTTACACCTGTATAGATCAGAAGCCCGTCTTCATCGATAATTTCTTTAATCACTATAGAGCGCCCATCGGTCGCTGAAATGTGATCTCCAATGGAAAACTTCAGCCGGTGCAGGGGGGCCGTTTCCACTGCGTAAGATCGAGTGATATTTCTGTTTTGAAAATGAATTTCCACATTTCGATCATCAACCGCAATAACGGAGCCCAACCCTAATTCGGGTTCTGATTCACTATACCAACGTTGCCCAGGTATGAATTTTTCTTTCATAAAATCATTTATTTTGTAAATACGTTAAGTTTTTTCATAACGCCTGAGGTATAGATCCTGTTTCCATCGTTTCTGTCAAGGCGGATTTTTAGCACGATTCTTATACGCGGATCAATGCCAGAATTCATTGATCTGACGCAATCTTAACTCTAATTGCTAAAGGTCATGCATACCATTCAGGCCAAGTTTCACTTTTCGAAGATCGTTATATTTCTCTTGATCGTTGCAAAATTATGAATTTATAAATACTAATTCCGATACCTTAAATCAATTATAGATGGCATAATTCGATAACAGATTTGAGAAATTAATTTGCAATATCCGGGTTTAGGGGTCACAAATAAATAACTTAGATTTTTCGCCATTCAGATCATCCAAACCTGACATTAATCTGAGCGCGAAATTATCCAAGTTATTTATTTGTGACCCCTTATTATGGAGATTAGCTTATCCACCCCATGATGGTGGCGGTCAAGTTATGTTGAACGCGATTCTGTTTTTGGTCCCGCTAAAGCGAGATGGAAAAACCGACTGCTTGCCGCATATATTATGTTGCCCCACTCTATACGGAAAATTTTAGATATCAATCCAAATCATTCAAGAAGGCTCTATGCATTTCTTTATTCAAATGAAACGATGCACTATTGAACAGGCAGCAACCGGTGCCGCAAATTGTGAAAATAAGGTATTAAGTGTTGTGTCAAAAGTTTTAACAATTATAACGTTTTGTTTTGTCGCCTCTTATGAACTGAAGCTCAACGGTGCAGAGCTAACCGAGGATGTAGATTATCTCTCTGGCCGTAATTATTCTTACGCTGTATACAATTCAAAGAATCAGTTGAGACATTCCCCCATCGAGCATCTGGAGCAGAGGCTTAATGATGCCTCCAATCCTATTAGTGATATTTATGTGGTTAGTCACGGGTGGAACTTTACGCTGGATGAATCCTTTCAGCTTTATGAAAATTATCGTCTCTCAATACAGGATGTGATCGGTGAAATTCATAAAATTGATAGAAATTTCGAACCGTATTTTATATTTATATCCTGGAATTCAGTAACACGCCCATTGTCGAATGCTCTTCTTTCCCTGTCGGCGTTTAAGCTTCCTGGTATTTTCGCTGAAACCTCAAAAATTATTGACTCCGTTGTATTTCATATTCCAAGTAATTGGGGAGAAACGCAAAATGCACTTAGAATTGCTATTGGCGCACCCGAACGGTTAAATTTTGATGTGCAATCTTATCCTCAATTACCAATGTATGCGGATGCAGATCATTCTGAATATGATAGCATTGTCGCGGAGGTAAAGAATCGTGTGAAAGAAAACGAAATGACAGGATATAACGTACCTGTATCGGTCTTGCTTGATAAGATAATACGTCTAAAATTTTCAAATCCTGAGAATAAACCCCGATTTGCAATTCATACCGTTGGCCATAGTTTTGGGGCCAAAATAATCTCTTTAGCAAGCCTTGACGCCAGTGCCCGTCATGTGCTATCCGAAGAAAAGCGGGAGGAAAATCAACGAATAGAGAATTTTATTGATTCAATGATTCTTATCAATTCCGCAATGAAAATATCAGAAATGATGCAGCCGTTAAAAGTGATGGACAATGGACATAAAACTGTTGTTCAGAAAATCGGAACGCTTGTTAAACAAACCTTTTCATCTCAAAACGACAATATCGACTTTAAGGCGATTTCAGAATCGATTAAAAGAAAATGTGTTGTTTTTACACGGCATGACAGCGCCACAGGATGGTTATTTTCACTAAGTCAGTTTGTCCTTAGTTATGATGCACTGGCAGAGCAAAACAAATCAAAGAGTTCAGCCAAATTCCCTTTCGACTTAGTGAACTTCACATGGTCCATTTCATCAGCGGTAGGGCAAACCGTTTTGACAGATGCCGGGGCATTGCTTTATGAACCACCTCAAGCAGTAAAAAGAACGTTGCGGTCGAATTCATTCCCAGAGTTTGCTAAAAATTTATTTTCAATACCTTTATCTCCACTATTGGGTCAATATGGAGTTGGAAGTCAAGGATTTCATTTTGCGCGCAAATCGTCGCTATTTGCATTGGATAACAAATGGTTATCGGAGAGCGTTATTCAGTATATTTCAAATTCTGACAGGACATTGAATTTCAAGACATTCTCTGAAGATATCCATCCCAATCAGGTAGAGGATTCGGCAGCCTACTATACAATAGATGCGCAGGCCGTCTATGACGGGCACATCACAAAAGTCGGAAAATCGCTGGGTAAAATCCTAAATTTTATTCCACCGGCGGCGCATGGTGATAGGTTATAGATATTATTGAACTACACGATAACGCGATTATTTATTATGAGTCAAAACAGCATTTACACAAGCAATTACATGTTTATTGCCATAGCCATTAAGTGATACGTTTCACTGATAATGACTTATATAAGAAACGTGGATTACGCCGCTATCTAAACAGGTAACATAAACCTCCATATTTTTAATTTAAATACGCATAGTGATATTTTACCAACCCAACCTAGGCGAATCCCCATCGATTAAAGCGATAGATTTAGGCAAAATTGATTTGCGAAACGGCATTCTTATCCGATCGACAAATTGGCTGGGAGATGCGATCATGTCTCTCCCGGCAATATTTAAAATTAAAAATTTGGTTAAGGATCACGTTAAAATTTTTGTTGTCGCCACTGAAAAACTTACATCATTTTGGGAAAGTGTATCCTGGATTGATGGAGTCATTTCATTTCAAGGAAAGCGATTCGACAAAAATTGCCTGCTCTCAATTGATCAACTGGATCCGGGAATGGGTATCGTTCTTCCAAATTCCTTTGGCTCAGCCTTTGATCTGCATCGTGCAGGGATTCCGCATATCGTGGGAAGAACCGGACGCGCCAGATCAGTACTGATGGATTATACACTGCCATCCTGGAAGCGAAAACCGGGGAAAGACATCCACCATGAAACACGAAAATACCTGGAGTTTTCCTGCTTAATGGGCAGTCAGGAATGGGATTGCCATTATCAACCAATTTCTCCGATTCTGGCACAATCTGAATTAAAAGAAATCAAGACAAAAATCATACAAGACGAATCTCTTCTGGTGATTGCACCGGGAGCAGCCTATGGCCCGGCAAAACAATGGCCTGAACGGTATTTTAAGGAAATTGTAAAGTGGTGGGCAAACACGCATGGAAATATAATTGCTATCGGTTCCAAGGCTGAACGCCAACGCGCCCAACATATTGTACAGGATATGCCGCGAGCAACCAATCTTGCCGGATGCACAACCGTGTCCCAGCTTATGTATATTCTTTCATCAGCTTCATGCATCGCAACGAACGATAGCGGACCGATGCATTTAGGCGCGGCGCTGGGGAAAAAAGGTGTGGCGTTATTTGGATCAACTGATCCTGTGGCAACCGGTCCTATTGGGGGAAAATGGATTGTGCACTATAAAGAAGTCAACTGCTCGCCATGCCTTAAACGGACTTGCAAACTTGATAAAGATAAATATAAGTGTTTAGAAAACATTACTCCTGACGAAGTCATATCATCGATAGAAACATTAATTCAGTAAATGCGTCGAATGAAAAAAATTAGATTCTCCATATCATTGTTATTGATCTCCAATTTTATATTATTTGCAGCAGAAACAAATAAGCAAAAGCCGTTATTTCCGGTATCCATTGACCATGAATTTCCCGAAGCAAAAGAATCGTTTAATGAAGTTTTCGATCTCATATTGAATCACTACTACACAACATCGATATCCGAAAAAGATCTATACTGGGCTGCAACTCTTGGAATGCTGCGAAAAATCTCTCCTCCTGATCATGCAGAGTTAGGGAAAATATGGACGCCGGAGGAATATGATAAAATATAACGCTCTCAATGGAGTCAATGCTTCTATTGGGATTAAAAGCTCGTATAATGCTGTTGATGGGAGTCTTACTATCACCGAGATATTAGCCGGATCTCCAGCCGAATCAATACTGTCGATCAATGATCGAATTTTGAGAATTGATGGAAACAGTTTAAAAAATCGAAATGTGAACGATATCGACGCGATGCTTCAGGGGGCGTCTGCCACAAACGTAACTCTCACCATTGTTCGGGATATAAAAGTCTTTGATATTACCATTGTGCGACAGGAGTTCAAGGAAAAAAAGTTGAAGATTGCAGAGCTATTTTTACCAGAAAAACATATCCTGCTACGAACATTAAAACGCTCCGATACACCTCAAAACTACGTTTCCAGTAATGTTGCCCCCTTTCAATTTGGCATCGTCGTTTTAGTCAACGAAAAAACTGCGTCGTCCTGTGAAATTATTGCCGGCACGCTGCACGACAATAAGATCGCAAAGCTCGTTGGAACAAAAACACGGCAAGGCTGTGTTTGAAACAACGTTTAAATTAAAAAATGATTACCGTGTAAAATTCATTTCAGGCGCCATGTTCACGCCTTTAGGGAGATCCTGGCAATCAAAGGGATTAACGCCAGATTTTATAGTCAACCAGGATCAAAAACGATTTTTGGCATTATCTAAACTAAAAATCGAAGATCGGATAAAAAACGATTCCTGCCTAAAGGTTGCATTGAAAATCTTCAGTAAATAAGTCGTGTATTTAGCCGATGTTTCACAGACGGAGTTGTATTATTCGTCCTTCAAAAGCAGGCTTGCTCAAAGTACTGATAAAAAATTGCAAAATTTTATCGGAAAAACATTTAGCCTGATTGTAGAAGCTCTATGAGCTGCGTTTGAGTAGCGCGGGCATTCCTGCCTGCGTAAAATTAGGCATAGCATTGCCTGCCACACATCCATTTATTCAGCCAGCCGAGCTACTTTTTTAGCTGGATGCAGCTCATAGAGCTTCTACGCCTGATTAATTCAACTTGTGCGATTCGTCGCGAGAGCGCTTAACTCGCTCATAATAAATTGATTAGGGAAATTTTCACGGCGAAAGTGAATTTTCATTTACTGAGATGTGTTGTGAGCTAATCAGCTTATTTGAGCAGAGATTAGGGCTCGCAGCAGAATACTGATGAATTATTCAGGTTAGCCTGCGTAGTAATGTCGGTTTGTTTAAGGCGAATGATCTATAAAAAAATCATTGGGGATTGGATGATTCTCATCAATTAATCTAACCATATTATTTTCGAATTGAACAACTGATTTACCTTTTACACCCTTGATTTTAAATTCCTTAATGATCCAAAAATTATTTTCTCGTTCAAACCCGGTAAATGATATTGTTTTATACGGGTTTACGACTGCTTCTTCATCAGTCCATTCCACTTTAAGAGGAAAATAATACTTTCTTGATATCCAAACCTTAACCTTTTTATTCTCTTCAGGATGCTTTAGGATTACGACTCTGCATTTTTGACCTTTGATGCGTTCATTGTTTAATTCGGTCTCGAAATTCCAATGCAAAAATGACAACGTGAAGTCTCCGGGCACAAATCCAAGCGATGCCAAGGACGATGATTTCGGGTTTTCTGACGATGCTTCTTTTTGGAATGAACTTTTTCCAGTAACTACATTTTGTTGTAGTCGATAACGTTCATATTCGTTAAATATGATCTGGCCAAGAATGTGATTACTATTTAACTTTAGCCGTAATTCAATTGAGAATTTTAGTTTCTCTCCATTTATATTTTTATGATTTATTCGTCCGTTTAGAATTGCAATGCTTTCTTGATAAGGTTGGTTGCGAACCGTCGTCAAAAATACCTGAATGTCTTCGTCGCCCGCCGATTTTGCATTAAGACCTCTGGAAGTATTGCATAGTAAAGAAAAAGCCAATAAAATGGTGATAGTGCGCACTGAAATGTTAGTACTCCTTAACGCTAAATTTGAAATTAGCCTACGTAATGTAGCCGCTTTTGTAATGAGAATGGACAAATTAAGGCATTTATCCGTATCCATAAATCGTCTTCTATCGGCCCAGATCATCGCGTAACCTCATTGAAATTATATAGCCTGATCAACGGTGTTTGTTTTTTCATGACAAATATGCGGTCATAAGGGGCCTCAGAGCCTCTACCGCCTGCCTCTAGGGAGTCTTGACAAGCAAAGAGTCCCTGAGCCATCGGATAAACTGAAACGACCTCT
>WLWI01005869.1_pt1 | contig 10197 bp, 5 predicted proteins | sample 6701501 | NCBI WGS metagenome assembly WLWI01 (sample SAMN12718690, study PRJNA515312) | sponge metagenome | isolation source: marine sponge | host: Mycale hentscheli | place: New Zealand: South Island, Marlborough, Capsize Point | collected 2014-11-01
TGCCCATTCTCCGTATGCTCCTCCGCCATCATTTTTCAAGCCAAAAGACACTCGCAAATTAAAAAACAAAAAGTAAACCTTTTTTTATAGTGCAGCTCAGTTACTTCAGAAGCAACGCACAGTGCTTAACTTCTAATGAAGCATGCTACAAGAAACTGCAACCTTCCTCTCTCCAAAGCTAAAAGCAGCGATACACGTTTTACCCTTTTAACGAAAGTTCAAGGGTGGCTCATTAAATCACGTGACTAACGTGCAAAACCGAAATTAATACATTGATGCAAACAAAACGGAACAGGTCGCGTACTTGCGGGGGAGTAGTAGCCTGCCGAGGTAGGTTTACAGAAATAGAATATATTTAGCTATTACAACATGGTCTGCAAGAATTCATTAATTTCAGCAGCTCATGTTGTGTTAAGCTAGTGGCATTAGCTAGCTAGAGCTAGCAGTTACTTTGCAGCCTATATAAAACTGTGTGAATGCTATCATGGACACTGGCACCAGTAGCATTTCAAGCTTGAATCTGGCAGAATGTTGTAGCTAGAGTTGAAAATACTAAGTATTTTTGTGATAATAATTTGTGAATGCAAGTATTAGATAATCATCTTGACCACTGGCACAAGTGCTTTTACTTTTAAATTTGAATCTGGAAGATTGTTCTTGAGTTACTGAAAGTACTTAGCTATGCACAATTACAGAGTCACAACTGAATCCCTTGAGAGAGCTAACAATTTCAGATACAATTTGTTCTCTGTACCTTTGCAGAGACTTGCCCAGCAGTCACAATGGCTCATTGAGCCCGTGTTATGGCAGTGCACTCTGCCCTGTCATCACTGACTGCAGTTCCAATGATAATACTAAAACTTAATGAATTTTACTGTAATTGTCACGGTCCAAAAATTAGTAAAATGTCCAAATTCCTAATAGCTACCTCAATTTAAGATAACAGCAGAGTTTTGACAGTCATTGTACTTTAAACATTTCAAGTTTTAGAGGCTATGGCTTGCCTTATCAAGGTACCCAATGAGACATTATCTAGGGGATTATATTTTGTTCACTGAATAATGTGTTGGTCATCTGTCCCCAGCTGGACATGACATGCTTGTGTGTACATAATTTCCTGTTTGTACAACTTCAATGGCATGTTCTGGTAAATTCTGTATCAAATTTGAGTACCATTCTATGAAATTCTAGCTCTACCTTCCTATAGAAGACCTTAAGGGCATAGGTAATTTATAACTCTTCCAGCCAATTATTTTATTAAATTAAACTTAATTGTCCACTTTTTTTTTTTTGTGAAATTAGTGGGAGAGCTTGCAGTTTTTTTCATGGGTATCTCCATTACAATTCAATTCATTAAGTTACCTGTGTAGGTTGTAGCAGTCATTATATCAGAAAGTTGAGAGATTGCAGTTTTCAATATCTTGCATTATTTTATCTGATAGTTTCCTGAAACTTTAAATTAATATTTTATATAGCTTCAGAAGAACTGTAACTTCTGTCTATGCTATATAGTTCAAGTAATACATAAAAATAAAAATAAAAACAAATGCAAAACAAAGCTTTCAGCTTTCAATGGAATGGTAGTTCAGAGAAAAGGACAAAAGAATGTATGAATTTCCATTTTGGTCATTATTTATTTGATAGTGTGCAGTTGCTATGTTAGAGTCAAAGACGGAACATTTGCAATATTTTCACTTTTATATTAACTATACTTCTTTCCTACACTTTTTCAAAGAGCCAAGTTTATTAAAATAGTAGTTTAATAAATTGCAAACATCCTGGGTGACTTTTGTAGTGGATGATGTTACTTATATGAGACTGCAATAGAACTTAGTGTAGTAGGAGTTGTTTTTCATTGTTATTTTATTTTCCCCCTCCTGTATCCTCAGCTGTTCTCTCTAGTGCTATCTGCTTACAACATGGCGAGCAACACTGCCATCAGTGTGCCCAGCACCGTAGGGCCAATATCTTCTCCCCCGTTGTCTTCCTACTCATTGGGAACAGTCAGCACACCTTCCCACTGCACCTCTTATGATGCACCCGATGTGATAGAATCCTCCTCCTCCTCCTCCTCTGGTCAACACAACACCCACTCTCTCCACCCTTTGAAATGCCAAAGTATTCCTGAAGACGAACTGGTGGATAATGGCAGTAACATATACTCAGGCCTACAAATGATGTCTCCCATGATCCCTCCTGGAGAGGGCAACGTCCTCAGGGATCCTGGCTTAGAGACTTTGATGGAGGACTTCCTCCATTTTCACCATTACAGCTCACAGGATGTAATCTACGAGCAGCCCCAGAAGCGGGTCAAGATTGTAGAAGACAAATATTTGAAGGGGGAGATGCTTGGCGAGGGGTCCTATTCAAAGGTGAAGGAGATGTTGGATATGCAAACTTTAGGTAGAAGAGCAGTGAAAATAATGAAGAAGAAGAAGCTTGGAAGAGGAGAGGCCAAAGTTCAAAGGTAGGGGGAAATGATTAATATAGTTAAGTTGTTAAACAGTTTGGCTGGTGTTGAAAAGTCTGGATATATAAATTAATTTCAAATATGCACTCCTTTGATCTCTTGTCTTATTGGCTATCAGTGCTAGAATTCCAAATGTTATGACTATAACTTACACTGTCCCATACCCACTAGCTAATACCTATTCACTTGCTACTCTATACATTGCATATAAAATATACTTTATGCTCGTGTCACTCTTGGTAGGGAGATCAACATTATGAAGAGACTGAAGCACAAGAATGTTGTCAAGTTAATAGAAGTCATTGAAGATACAGAAAAGGAGAAGCTATATCTTTCTCATATTAGTGCATAGTTAAGGAGGGTGGTGAGAAATTATTAGGCTAATGATGTTAAAGTTCAGTGCCATCTTACGTTACTTTAATTTCCTGTTTCCTTGACTCTCTCAACACATATGTGGTGTTGGAGTATTGTGTTGGGGGGCTGCAGGAAATGTTGGATAAAGCCCCCCTCAACAAATTTCCAGTCTGGCAGGCACACAAGTGAGTTAATACTTGGTTTGTGGTTGTTGTTGTTGTTGTTGTGGTATATTTGGTGTTCTTATATTCAAATACAATGAATATTTCTCAACAGTTGGTACAAATTATTAACTGTCATCTTGCTATAAAGTAGCACAACTAATAAAATCAATATTTCAATATGAAGCACCAAATGTGTGAACCCTCGTTGCTACTATACACTAGCTAGCTATAACAAAATCATTTCTTGGCCCGAAAGAATAATGTATTTGGCTATCCTTAATCAGGTATCAATATGGCTCAAGCAATGAAAACAGTGCTGTCTTCATAAAAGAAGTTGCTGCACATGCAGGAGGCACTCACCGGTATATAGTTTCAATTCGAAACTCCAATTCCAGCACTCAGTTAACTTTTCACATGAAGCAAAAACATACCATAGGCAGAAAGAAATTATTTGCTCACGTGATTGCGACGTGGAGACAGGGGGCATTACCCACAAAATGCTTGTACCTATGTGGAGCTGACAGCTTGCTTTTACTCAAAAATCAGCCCGAAATTCGAAAATGTAGCACAATAAAAGGTCTTAAACCATCGTTCTGAGTAAGTTCATGCCTCAATAGGTAATTGTCAGCAATCTCCAAAATCAGAGCGTGACAGACAGACAGACAGAACAGGATGACTACTATAACCCTCTCGTGCATGCACACTGAGGTTTAGTAAGTCTTGACGATGAGAAAAACAACACAGAATCCCTTTGATAGCTAGATACTTAACACTTGGATAAAGTTAAGATTGCTGCTATGATTGATTGTGACTCAAGCTTTTAGCTATAGTTGAACTGGTGCTACCTCTGCTTGAGGCTCTGTTTTTGTTCTATCGATTCTTATCCCATTATTTGAACTCTTCAATGAGTTGGTGAGGATCTCTCTTGGCATCTTTTATGGTTTATTCAACAGAAGATTCAGATATTACTAAAAATAATTGGAATGTCACAATTCTTTATCAAAAAGACATCATACAAACAAATAATTATCAATGCTATTTGCTCAGTTTTTACAGTGTCAAGATTTTATTTAATGTAATTTTTGCATAATACTTACAGGTATTTTGTTCAGTTGATAGAAGGCTTAGAGTACATTCACAGTCAAGGTATCGTTCACAAAGACATTAAACCTGGCAACTTACTACTCACATCTAGTGACGAAGTCAAGATAACAGACTTTGGCATGGCGGAGGTGAGAACTGATCTACTGTCTTCTGTATACACCATCAGAATAAAAATGTTTGAAACATTCTTAAAAAAGGACTTTAGAATTTTATTTCATAACCGTTTGGTATTGAGTGCTCATGCAACCCATAACTTCTGTAAGCTACTGAAATGGAAAGATAAATGTAGCTAAACCATCTGTGACACATTTTTATGAGACAACATTCTCCATCCTGAACTTAAACCTTCTGGGCTAGCAAACAGTTGGATATCAAGATAGATTCTTAAATTATAGTGAGAAAAAACTGTAACCAGCCAGCTAGCTATAAACAAATAAACAGCTAATTGCTATAGCTTCACTAAATTTTGAGAAAGGCATATTAATAACACAGTCCAATACTACACTGTCAGATGACAGACAAATGAGAATTGCTTCCCCCTACACGTAACGTGATTAAAAGTTAATAATTCGATTTTTAAATTGCAATATCTAAACATATATACCCATTCTCTCTCATAGTAGTAGCTGATTCTACTTGGAGTTAAAAATTTATAAATTATAGGAACTACAAACAAATAACTGGATATCTAAAGCCATATATAAATTTTGCTGTTACTAGGAGCTGGATAGATACGAACTGAGTGACCTGTGTCAAGCAGGTCAAGGAACCTTTGCCTTCCAGCCGCCAGAGATAGCTTCTGGTACAAATGAGCGCTGGTCGGGATTCAAGGCAGATATCTGGGCGTCCGGAGTAACATTGTAAGTTCTTCATGTATAAAAAAAGACTAGAGTGTTAGCTGCTGTTTCTCTTCTTCAATAAATGAATTTACAAGTTAAATATTGATATATTTTTTCCTTTTGGTGCAGGTATCATTTTACAACTGGAAAATTTCCCTTTGAGGGTGAAAATGTATTTAAACTATTTAATGCAATATCAACAGGAGTATTTGAAATACCCTCAGATCTCTCTATAAATCTCAAAGATCTGTTACAAGGGATGCTCAGAAAAGGTACCAGTGAAAGATTCAGCATTCAGCAGATACGATCTCACACGTAAGTAGGAAAAGGGTGTGGTCTATAAAGGCTTTCTGATCCTTTTTTTTTATTTATAAATGAGATTATTTCCCCAAGACATAAAAAATATTGAAAATGTACTTGATGTCAACAGTTTATGGTGGACAGGTCAGGAGGAAAATCATGAGCCTCTTAAACTGCTAAATATTTATTTGACAGTGGATAGTGTTTAGTGGTGGGGCCAACACTACATTATATATTGCAAGTTGACTACTAAATTTGATAGCATGCCTCCACATAAAAACTATGATGATATGCTCCATTTACCATTAATCAACTTTTTTTTTAAATCTCCTTGGTTGGGGGTCTAACATTAGGTCACATGAATATGAAAGAGGTGCTTCTCTCCATTAACTTAAAAAAGTAAAACTTGGGAATATTGTTATGTCTAACTGTTATGCCAGCTATTAAATGGACTGAACAAATGGGTCCAGCAAACTTGCCACATGTACACTACTGAGGAGTACTTGTTATTATGGGAAAAACATTACTTTAGATTCAACAACGATGGAACTTAAATTTAAATAAAAAATTTCTATTGGCACATTCGATATGGCCAAAGGCTTTAAAGACTGGACATACTAAAACTAGCCATTATAAGACATTCTACTATCATATATAAAGTAGTCATGAATGATTTCTCTTGGTTGTTTAGTCAACTCAACACATTTAAATTCTGATTTTTAGTGAGTCAGCGTGCTATGTGTATGTCTGTGCAGGTGGTTTGTGTTTAAACATGGCCTTCCTCTCTCATGTGACCTGGTTCGTTTCACACCTTATGATGACAGTGATGATGTATACAGAGGGACTACTGTGCTGCCTTATCTAGAGAACTACTACCAGTATGGCTCCAGTGAAGATGCTCTAGCTCCAATCATAGATAGAGGTATAATAAGGAATAATAATAATCTTAACAATAATACGCTTGTCTGTCAGTAACAATGATGACAACAGTGTGTGAATAATTGATTAGCTGAGCTGGATTGGTAAAGTGTCATCAGCAAAGACTACAGTGGTGGTGTATAAGGGTGCTGGCACATAGCAACGCCTGGGCGCCTTAGCGCACTCAAGAATAGTCGCACGTTATCTACCACAAAGACATGCCCCGCTTTGTAACAAATTAGTTCCCGTGAAATGCAGCTGTGCCTCACTCACAATTATGCACGTACTGATAGGGCGGGGTGGAGTCAACTTACAATTTTTAAAATCCTCGCGCTCTAAAGTAATGGATCCAGAATCTTCTCTCGTGTACTGCTCAGGAATGGACGAACAGCTATGGTTCAACTTTGCCAGGGTATAGGGCCACAATAACATTGAGATATTTTTAATTTACGAAATTTTATAGAAATAATTGACAATAGTTCACGTGATAAGGTGAGTAAATAGAAAAGTAAAATAGAATTCAACAAAAACTCAACGTTATGGCATACACACAAGGGTAAGAAAGTGATATACAAAATATCAGCTTCTAAACTACGGCGTGCAGTACTGCCGTGAAGTCCAAAATGGTGACGGGGGTATTTCTTGAGATGCAATTGACTTCCAGTCTTCATTCCTGGTAGGTGCTTTCTCCTAGTAGTACTTGCTAGCCTTCATAGATAAAATAACTCGGGGAAAATCAGAAGTAAGTTTAACACGCCCTACCAACCAATGACCTATTTGGCGGGTTTTTTCGTGTTCAAAGAGTGTGCCAGCACCATTAAGAAAGCTTAAATTGGGTTCGTAAAGTGAGAGAAGAGTGAAGACGATGATATGTGTTATTAGCTGATCCTGGTAGGTAAAACGTTGTCAGACATGCTAATAGTGGTATGTATATTTGAGTCGGGGTAGCAGTGATGGTAAAAAAACTTGAGGAAAAATGTGGACTGATGCAACTAAACCATAGTGCAATGGATGGAAGTTTCTTGTACTACTGCATTCCTAATTTGCACTATTTAGTACATCAAGGGACAGTGTGTGGCAGGGTACTTGCTAATCAGGTATGTCAGAACGGGTACGGCCATGTGGCCATGGCCGCACCAATATTTTAACAAAAAGGAGCATGTCAATTAATTTTTCTACTCTTTACCTGGTCTCGATCTCGCGGTGGTCATTGCCGTACTTGGGCGTTTGAAATCGAGCGGTCGAAATGACTTCTGCTGGGATTCATATTGAGCCTTTTGGAAGATCTTTAGGAAACTCCGAACCAGCCTGGTCCTTCGTTACTATTCCAAAGCGATTTTCTGGAAAAACAAACACAGTTCAGAGGTCTTTGCATTCTTGGTTTGCAAAATAGCCATTTTTGCACTACTAGGAGTCTTCCCATTTAGTTATTTGCCACACATACTTGAAGAGAATAAAGCTATGACTGCTACAAAAGGCAAGCATTTGTAAGTTCTAGCTAATTATGGTGGATTCAGTTTTTTAAGTGTTTTTTGTTGTTGTTGTCATTTTGTTGTTTTCTTTACATGTCCAAGTAACTTTAGCTCTACAATAATATTCACTCTACATAATAGCTACAATTATAATTTAACATTATTATTTATTTGACATGAACTATGGTTGTTTATAAAAATCATTTGCTTTGTAATTATAATAAAAATGGCTTGTTCTGAATTGTTTGGTGTGATTAGAGTGGCATTTGAATACACAGAGCATAAACAAAAAATCTTTGGTAAAAAAAAACAAACCACTGTGTTGTCTTTTCTATTATTCAAACTCATTACTTGAATAATTGAGTGGGTATGATTAAGTGGGTGTGGTTATAATGGCTACACCAAGTCTATCTGGCTTCCTACTCCCTGCTAATTATAAAATAACACATGAAACCTTGTAGTATTTTTCATTGGGTACAATAGGTCAAGGAGTGAGATCTTACTGGGAAACAAAGATACCACAAAAAACTGGCATGTTATTTTCGCAGATGTATTGCTTATCGCCCAATTTGATATAACTAATTTATATTGGTTGTTGTTTTGTTTGCCTAAGATGGTGCCCATGGCAACTGGCCTAGTGAGCACGAGCTGTTTGACCAGTGTGAATCTCCCAGTATGAACTCGGTGCAGTCAATGGACAAGCCTGCAGACAAATCTGCTAATATCCTTCGACTACGATCTAGAGTATCGTCCCAAGAAAATGGTACGCCGTAATATTTAATGCTACCAATCACATTAACTTGTTGTTAATACTTGCACTCCATATACTGTATATAGCACACTGTAAAATGATTACTTTCTCCTAATTCTATAGTTTTGTTTCCCATGTCGAGGAGTGTGGATGGTTTGGGGAATATAAGTCCTCAAATGACAGAAACAAAGGAGAAGAAATTGAGTCGGAAAACCAGCAGAGTGAAGAGATTCAACAGTAAATCTAGCTGTGTCCAGCAGTAGCAGCCTTCTGTCTCACCATTATTCCAAAGCTATGTTCTTTCATTCTTTTTACCTTCCATTCTCACAACCAGCAAAAACTCTCCTTCAGTCATTTATTTATGTGCAGGCAGTCCTCCTTCACGTGACTGTTGCATTTTATTCCATTATTAAGAATATTACATTATAACAAATGCAGCAATAAGTTTCTTCTCTCATAGCTAGTACCTTACACTCCCTGTCACATACAATGGCCAAGACAAGATGCTGTAGTGATTACTGGCCCTCACTTCAATTAACACTGCTTGTTATGCTTAATTTCACGTCGCTTTTGTATGTGAGAGTGCCAACTTTAATATTTCGTCTACACTGTGATAGTGGCTGTTTGCTCACACCATGAGCAGTCAGTCTTTCTCACTCCAACTCAATCAAGTAGCCCAAATCTTAGGTGCCCAAAGTCCTTATCAGGAGTAAAGAGAATTTAGTATACAAAGTGGAAATGTCAGGTCAAGTAAATTTAGCTGTTACTTGTGCCTCTATCTAAACAGGTGCATGATTTTTAAGTATTAAGTCGATATCTTTCCCGCATTGCGATTGGTAAACTATCAAAAAATCTGTGGGTCCTAGTTGTAGCCCAATTTAGTTTTCACTAGCACTCCAAGTCAGGGCGCGCAACAGCTCAGACATCACTGATGTACCGATATGTAACCAAACTGAACAAAGAACTTAAACTTTTTTTTCCTGAGTGCAAAGGTCAATAATTTATATCACGTGACAAACGTGTGGAAGTAATTATAATACCTGAGAAAAACAAAATTCTGTTCTGAAATGAAATGAGAGAGATAACTTATTATTGTAAATCCAAATGGCTCTAGTGGTGCTGTTAAGTTAATGGAGGAAGTTTGGGATATTTTTTCGTCCGCTAGCACAGTGTCAAGTCTATCCTGTCCTCGTCGCTTGTGTAAGTTTAGATACTTATTCTGCAACTTAACAGGCCATGGCTGTTTGCAGCCGTTATGCTGCGATGTTCAGCTCTTGTAGAAAGGTTTAGAGAATGGATGGACATTTATGCTCCACTTAATAGTGGCTAGAGCAGTTAGCTTGTTCAATTCTCCAAGTGCATACATGAAATCAACATGCACTATTTGCAATTTAGTTTTTGAAACACCCTTCCACAAGTTTCACAAAGTGGTTGTAGAATAGCAAGAAAGTGGAACTGGCTTCAGAATATGATGCCACAGGCTGAGAAAGTTTCATAGACCTTGGTGGGTCGGTGTGTGTGTGAGAGGTTGTACAAAGGGAAGAAAAATGGGAAATTAAGAGAGATCTAATCAGATTTACAAAGAATAAGATAGTAATTTTATAGCCAAATTTCATTAAGAGGTGCCTAGTTGTGGCACTCTTTTTTAGGGCTAGAAATGATGCGTGTATGTGTCAGTAAATCATGTTTATATAATATATAATATAATCTTGTTTATATATCTTGTATTATAAGATCATTAAGATTTGAAGACTAAATGTATTGAACTGGGGTATTAAATGAAGGCAAATAATAATAGTGATAATAATAGTAATAGTAGTAATAA
>WLWI01005870.1_pt1 | contig 10197 bp, 8 predicted proteins | sample 6701501 | NCBI WGS metagenome assembly WLWI01 (sample SAMN12718690, study PRJNA515312) | sponge metagenome | isolation source: marine sponge | host: Mycale hentscheli | place: New Zealand: South Island, Marlborough, Capsize Point | collected 2014-11-01
AATATAATTAATGTTCGGTAAAGGGTCCATGCTATTCCATTGAGTGTGAATTTCACACTAAGTGTGCATTCACACTAGGAAGAAAGTGTGAAGGACACACTATGCATAGGTGGTGGGCATTCACACCCCCAGTTTGGTGTGAATTTGGTGGGTTTTCACGCTATAATTTTTACAGTGTAGTGATAGAATTGAGTGTAAGTTTACAGTGACTAAAGTAATTTTTAATTAATCTATCATCCTTTTATTTCAGTAGCTTACATTTTCTTCTTCACTCCTCGATTGTTCTTTTTCTTCCTGTAAATATACTTATATATATAGCTATAGATTTTTTTTATCAAACTGCACAGATTAATAAATTTTTAATGAGTTTACTAAGTTATTTTGCATCAAATATTAATACACTTCTAATTCTTTATATTCATAATTACATAATAGAGTTAGACAATCTACAATATTGCATTTACCCACCATTGGGAAAATTTCCAATTGAATACAGACAATGTTATAGGCAGCAAAAACAAATACTATTGTTTCAAAGATTTGATAGTATAGAACAAAACTTGTCAAATGCAGAGGATCCTCTAATTGTGAAATAACATTAAGGTCACGTAAAATGTACAGAGTACAGAAATAATCATATACATGTACTAGGCCATGCATACTACCACAATTGTTAGATTTTCAATCTATTATGTCAATACATACATAGTGACTATTGCAGAATTTCAAAACAGAGCACAATTACAATTATATATAAATGTATATGGAATTTTTCTAACCTCAATATTATACAGTTCCTGTTTGCTTTGATAGGTTTGTCATCTATATAAAAAAAACTTTAGATGGATTATTCTAATACCTATAACTACGTATAACGTGATTTCTTTTTTAAAACCTTTTTTTTATTATTGCTGTAACTTTTGTTAGATAATATAATCTTAGCTACTATTTCAATTTTTTCTAATTTTATTTATAATTTGCTGATAATTCTGTTACAATGGAGAGACATAATTTTGTATTTTTTACCTGTATATAACATGGTTCATTAGTGTATGTTTATAATAAATAATGCAGAATTTTAATACAATAAAAACAACCCTATGACCTGATAATAATAGAAACAATTATTTCATGAGCATGTCTGAATTAATAAACCTTGGCATAAATGTTGTAGTAAACTTCTGCACATTCACATTTTCAAATCTCTAAAGAGTTGTAGCTAAGCAAGCTTTAACACCAGTGGTGGCCAAATTTTTTATTTTGCATTTTTATGAAAGAATTGTGAAAGAGAGATTAAATCTAATGAGTAAAAGAAGGAGGAAGAAACTGTGAATTATAAACCGTGCAGTAAAAAAATTCCACGTAGAATAGAATCCTTTAAAGAAGAAATTCCACTGATCTATTGAGAGCGAAACATTGGCATAACAGTAATCATTAACAGTTACAAACAGAATTGAAGTGTTCATTTGTCTATTCGTTGTCATAGCTCCGTGGTAGAGCATTGAACAAGTGGTCCGGGGTTCAAAATCACCAACAGCCAAACATTTATACATACTGCATTGCATAAAAAAAATAGCCTGCATGAAGAGAGAGAATACATCTAATGGGTTAGTTAGTAGCTAAATATTCAATTTATTTTGACACTTTACAAAATAGCTGTTGTATCTCTAGTTACTATTGATTACTTATTGTGACAAAGTATAATCAGAAGCCACTACCAAGCAAACCTGTTAAGAGACATTGATTAACGAATCCTTAGACTCATATTGTGGTTCTGTTTTTCTAGAGTCTTGTGTTTGATCTTAAAGATGTTCCTTTTGTGTTGGACTATCTTCTTTGCTTTGGCGATTTTGTTATGTTTCATATTTTTTGCAAACTTCTTATTTCCGGTCATCTTCTTGTGTTGAGCTGAATTCAAAAATGATCATTATAATCATTTTATATTTTCCCAACAAATTACAGAGAATTAAGAAATGAATTACCTTTTGTTGATTGTTGCCATTTGTTTACACATTTGATTAATAATACCACATACAATGGAGGATGGAGTAGTACGAGAATAAATAGAATTGTAAATAAGTCCAAGGCTGAATAAAATTTAGTGAGTTGTAAATTCTAACAGTATCAAATAGTGGAATTGAAATGCATAATATAGTCTCTTAGTGTGTACCAATACAATTCTGAATTGTACAAAATGTTCAAAACTATTTTCTTAAAAGACATACCTGTTGAACATCATCTAGTATGAAGTGCAATTCAAGTTTATATATCTTACTTGAAGAATCCCAAGCGTAACATTCCCCTGAATCAGATAGTAAAACGAAAGTAAATACGAGCATTGCATAGATAATATTAACATAATTTAGAGTAGTCGTCGTCATTATCACAACTGAAATAATTGTTGTAATGCCAATTTTCTTAACTGTCGTGATAACGCTTAGCGTGAAACGCTCCAGCTTTAAACGCTATTGAGCTAGCACAGTGCGTTGTTTGTCGCGCTGGCTATTACAGGACAAGAGGAGAAACAAAGGGTCTGGTCGATTTCACTATGAAATTGATGAATAGGCGAGTAAATAGGTAAGCTAGGCAGCCGAGTCCTCTCCACTATGTGAACTTACATTTTTTTAGTAACCTCTGGGGTGGCTATCCAGACAACAGACCCAGCAATTGTCACAGGAAATTTGGTCGGCTTTCTTATAATCACTAGTTTGAGACTAATTTAGCTACAATCATTTAAAGTCTCTTGCAGTCTCTGAGCTGAACTTTCCTGCCTCAGAATACAATGCTATTTAGTCAGTCTGTTTTGCTTCTTAGAGAAGGCTAGCCACAGTTCTCAAAGTTAGCTGACCATGTTTACAAATTTCAGGTAATTCCATCATTAATTTTTGTATATTGCCTCTAGTTAAAGTCCATTTACAGTAATAGTAGAAAAGTATTATACAACAAAATGTTGTAGCATGCATTGATCATTATCTTTATTACAATTATCTCTAGCAATTATTTACAGTCTCCACATAGTCTCTTAGTCAATGTCAACTGGTTTGTAGCTAGAAAAGTGATGGGCAGGGATCTCTTTTCTTTTATGGACATTTTAAGGTATCTAGTCAACTGACAAAAATATAGGTTGTTTCTCATGTAAGTAGTCTTATTACATCATTTTAATAGTTGTTAATACAATATAGCTAAGCTATTTGGTATCTTACAGTCTCTTTATAGTCTCTTCAGTCTGATTATTCTCATCAGTCTCTTTAGTAGTCTCTTCTGGTCCTTTCCGGTCACTTTAGAATCTTGCAGTCTCTTTAATCTCTCCTGTCTCTTTAGTCTCTTCAGTCTCTTTAGTTTCTTTCAGTAGTCTCTTCGGTCTCTTTCAGTCTCTTTAATCTTTTCCAGTCTCTTTACTTTCTTCTAGTCTCTTAAAGTCTCTTCGAGTCTCTAATCTCTTAGATGTCTTTCGTCTCTTCAGTCTCTTTTAGTTTCCTTTAGTCCCTTTTAATCGCTGTAGTCTCTTTTAGTTTCATTAATATTTTTCAATCTCATTAGTCTCTTCTAGTCTCTTCTAGTTTCTTTAGTCTCTTTTAGTCTCTTTTAGTCTCTTTAGTGTATTCTAGTCTCTTTTGTCTTTTCTAGTCTTTTAGCAACTTCTAGTGTCTTAGTCTCTTACAGTCTCTTTAACTCTTCTTCTCGTTTTAGTCTCTTCTAATATGTACAGTCTCTTTAGTCTCTTCTGGCCTCATCAATCTGTTTAGTCTCTTATGGTCCCTTTGGTCTTTTATGGCCACATTCGACTCTTAATTCTCATGTAGTCACATTAGCCTCTTCAGTCTCTGTCATGTCTTCTAGTCTCTTTCATGTCTTCTAGTCTCTTTCATCTCTTTCGTTTCTTTAGTCTCTTTAGTCTCTTCAATCTCTTCAGTCTGTTCCAGTCTCTTTAGTCATTTTGGTCTCTCTATTATTCTCTTTTGTCCCTTTTAGTCTCTTTAATCTTCTCTTTTGTTTCATGTATAGTTATAAAGTCTCTTCTAGTCTGTAGTTTCTTTGATCTCTTTCGTTTCTTTAGTCTTTTTTATCTCTTCAGTCGCTTTTAGTTTCAGTTTCTTTTAGTTTCATTTAGTCACTTTAATCTCTGATAGTTTCGTTAATCATTTCAAGTACTCTCTGGTCTGTTTGACCTCTTTCTTTTCTTCTAGTCTCTTTAGTCTCTTCTAGTCTCTTTAGTCTCTTTCATCTCTTCTATTCTCTTTCATTTCTATAGTCTCTTTAGTCTTTCCCGGTCTCTTTAGTCTCTTCAATCTTTTCATTCTCTTTCAGTTTCTTTAGTCATTTCAGTCTCTCTCTTAGTCTCTTCATTTCTTTTAATTTCTTTTAATTTTTTCCAGTCTCTTCTGTACTTTTAAAGTCTTTTCTAGTCTCTAGTCTCTTCTCTTTTGTCTTTTTAGTCTCTTCTGATCTATTCAGTCTCTTTTAGTCTCGTTTAGTCTCTTTAGTCAGTTTCCTTAGTCTTTTCCAGTAGTCTTTAGTCTCTTTGATCTCTTTCTTCTCTCCTCATCTCTTTAGTATCTTTAGTCTCTCCTAGTCTCTTTAGTCTCTTCTAGTCTCTTTAGTTTCTTGTCTCATTAGTCTTTTCTAAATCCCTTTAGTTTCTTCTGGCCTCGTCATTTCTTTAGTCGTCTCTTCTAGTCTTTTCTAATCTTAAGATCTTTCAGTCTCTTTAGTCTCTTCCAGTTTCTTTAGTCTCTTAACTTTCTTAATCTCTTTTAGTCTCTTCATTTCTTCATATGAGTCTTTCTTGAGAACTTCCCTAATTTATGGTAATGATGAAGGAGAACCATAGATTCGTTTAAGATGTTACCGCCCCGCAGCATGCTACCTTCTCCTGGCTACGATAACCCTCTACTAATTCACGAGCTGCTGGGGTGTGTATAGAATCCAAAAGCACAGAAATTGCCTTGAGACTTGAAGGTAGCAGTAAAGAGGTCATGGAAGACGTTCCAATCAGAGGCTGTATAGAATGCAAAAGCTGGCATATGTACTCAGAGTCACAGAAATTACCTTGCAACTTAAGGGCAGCAGTAAAGAAGTCATGGAAGCCATTCCAATCAGAGGTTTTACCAGACAATCTAGGAAGAGGAATGTCAAATTTTGATCGTTTCAAGATGATAAGCCCACCAATGGCCTTAGAGTCAAGAAAAAGATTACATCTCTCGAGAAGTTGTATGGTTTCATCAATCAGTTTGGAGAAGTCAAATTCATAATTAGCAACAGATTCATCTTCTTTGTCAAGGTCTTCTTCAGAGGCTCCTTCTTTGTGCATACAAGCTAGAAGTTTATCTTGCATTTCCTTGTGGGTTGATATGGCATCTCTGAGTTGGATTCATCATTGTTTAATATCTCGTCCATGGAATTCCTTGGATGATAGCACCTTGAACTTCTCAACAGCTGTTGTGATTCTTGAAATCTTTATCCGTTGTGATTTTTGTTGAGACTTCAGCAAAGTTACTGTGGCCTCATCCATTTTTAACAATAGTATGGATTGATAGGGTTAGATTTAGTTTGATGTTGGAGGTGTAGAATAGTCAATATAGATAGAGCGTAAAAATTTAAGAAATGAGAAGTCGACCAATGATGATGATATTCAATAATAATAATAGCTTAGCTAGCTACTGTAAATAGTTCTAATTAGCTAAAACTAAATAAGCTAATAGATAATAGATAGCACTAGCTAGTGACAAATAACAAGAGCTATAGCAGCATTTTGTTTAGAGATGATGCTTTGATAGCTTCAGCAGAAGAGCTCAAATCATTGATCTTCCTTACTGGATATTAGGTGCTTCTGGGTTCCATCGAATATTTATAGGTGGTTTGTACGTGAGTTTGCCAAAGTTTCTGCTGTTTAACTCCTTTCGTGTCTTTTGCTGTTCCACTCCTGGTCAAGTGTACGCAGAAGATGGATGAAGCTTTCAGGGATTCTGCATGAGTCTCTTGTAGGTGTGTTGTGTTCCATGTTCCATGTGTTTCTGATTGCTTCATTTTGTATACAGATGCATCTGGGTGTAGTCTCAGTGTGTGATTTCATGTTCACAGGGATAAGGAAGAACTTCTAGTTGACTTCTTCAGTAGGCAGCTTTATTCGGCAAAGAACACTTACTCTGTATTGTAACTGGATGCGTTAACCATAGTTGATGCTGTAATTCACTTTGACTTTTACATCTACGGATGATCAATGGTAGTGTACACAGATTTCAATGTGTGTACCTCTGTCCTTACTACCCATTACTTCAACAGGAGGATCAAGAGACTGGTATTGAAGTTACAAGATAGAGAAATCGATATGAGATATCGACCTTGAAAGATGAATGGGAATGCTGAGGGTCAGTCGATATAGTATTTGTACTAGGAAGAAAATGACTCCTCAAAAGTCGTTGGTGTTTGTCAGACTTGCCCTGCTGGCCATGTCTCTGGAGGGGGAGCAGTGGGATCGCCTTCTGACGAAAATATGAAAGAGGAGAGGATGCTTTCTATTTGTATTTGTATCGTGCCATTCTATTTCTATTTATAACAGTGTTTGTGCGTGCATGCAAGTTAACTCATCAGTTTGGGTAAGGGTCTATTAGTTTTACCAACCTGTGCATGCACAGTTTGTTCAATGTAGAACTCTTCACACATATGTGTGTATATTGAGTGATAGTTTAGTCCATTCATTTTTTGCTGGGCTGGGTCTTTCACCAGTTGCTACAGCTTAATAAAACTTTTTTTTTTAATAACAAGGATTTGCTTGGGCCGGGCGTAACTGAATGACTTACAGCTACCACGACCGGACACTGGTGGCAATAGTAATGAAATCACTTCCTGTAGTCTGTGGTAGTGATTTATACCCATCCCCTACAATCTGCATAATTTAATAGTGTAGCATTTTCACATGCATATCCAATTATCCTGCACACATTTCTTTATTTTCTAGTCAGTCCTCACTACTGCAAGTATTATACAAACATTTGAAATATGTTAAATCCTCCACTTAACTGCTTCAATTCTCAAGTCACTGAATGCAGTTATAGTAATAATTCTACTTTTTATACTAATCAAATTTTAATACGATTAAGATAACATAATACTCAATCTAATTTAAGAAAAGGGAATGTTAAATATGATATTTAGTTTCAGTTTTGACTTCACATGTGCTGAGGATTCACTACCTTCACAAAATACATAAATATAGTATTAATCATAACTATGATGCAATAATGTACTTGGACAAGTAATATCTATATTCTGAATTTGTCACAAAGTTTTGAGCTATTTTAATGACATTATTAATCTCACAGAGCTGTCATACACTTAATTGCAACTTAAAGCCACTCCTGTCAGCATTATATTACTACTTATGCATTAGTAAAATACATTATTGTGTAAAGCAAAGATCGTCAAGTTTATTCTTCTTTTGTTCAGGCAATCTATAAAATATCTGAAAGACATTGACACAGACAATATTAGTCTATTATCATTGTACCCAGATCTATCAATGAATATGTTCTAACGTAACCGAATTTGTCAAAATTTATCCAGAAAACAATTTTACTGCAGTAATTATGAAAGCAGAGTGCCCTCATAAGTATATAGAGATGAGACTAGCTCACATTTAGCTTGATCATAGTGAGAAAATGAATATAATGATGGTTGTTTATTATGGATGTAAAACTATGACTAACCATTGGTTGTTTTCTGATACTGGTACACGCCATTGATGTATAATGTAGTTACTTGAGTACTGTCTGGATAGAGTGTAGTATATTCCACTATCTGAAATAAAGTATTGAGACATTCCCAGACAATTTAAACACTTTATAATTATCAATTAAGCTAAAGTACCACAAATAATGTGACTGACATAACTTACAGATATTCTTACCTCTTTGTACTTCCCATCTATATTTGAGATAACTTTTAATGTAGTATCTTCGGAGCCGTTAGTGAATAAATATTTGAGCATGCTGCTCTACTAAACACAACCACCACAAGTATAAAATTGTCCTGTATGCAATTCTACAATTATTACAATACATCAAACTTGCTTAAATTATATCTTAATATTATATGACACTATAAATGATTCAGTTATTCTCGGCTGTAATAATTATAATAATAGGAATTTTTTACTGTTCATTATATCCTGGAGGGTGATTTGCACGCAGCGTGGACAGCCTGCATCCTGGAAGCTCTAAACTTATGTCTCTATTAAACTTGTTGTTGTCAGGTGTCATTTGTATGTGTAGAGCTTCCTTGATCTTCAACTCACGATTCTTACTGGCTCTATCTACAACTCTTACCTCTTCCTCTTCCCATTTAATGGGGTGATGCTGCTGCCAACCTTCCATCACCTCTCTTACAAGTATCCTGATGTTCTTTTACTCTCTGCTCAAGCCTTCTAGTTGTTTCACCTATGTATACTTTACCACAACTGCGGGGTATACTGTATACTATGGATGACTCAGTGGTAATTAGGTATAGTATCTTTGACTTTAGTAAGATGTGATCTTAGTGTCTTACCCGACTTAAATGCTGTTTTGATGTCAAAGTCTCTACACACTCTCTGAATGCTCTCACTCAATCCTGCTATGTATGTACGGAATAGTAAGAATCAAACCTTTCTCTTGCTCAGTATTTGTGTGATCTTTAGAAGGTAACTCTTTAGAGCCTGCCCTAATGGTTGCGTTGTCATAACCATTACTTTGTGTAGGTGCTTCTCTTCTTCCTTCAAGTTTTCACTCATATTAGTTACCCTCCTAGCTCTCTGATACAAGCATTTCACTACTCCTCTCTTTACAAGATTAGGATGATGAGACTTAAAGTGAAGGTAGCTATCTGTGTTTGTAGGTTTTCTGTACACAGTGGATGTAAGCATGCCATCACTCTCTCTTTAATAAGCAATCCAAAAAGGAAGCTTACTATCTTCCTCTGATTCCATGGTGAATTTAATAGAAGGTCTTACAGAGTTTAAATGGTCCAACAAATGTTTTTCACTTCCTTTCTTAACTATGCAAAAGGTGTCATCTACATATCTCTTCCATAATACAAGTTTAACTGGAGCTGAGTTTAAAGCTTCTTCCTCAAAGAATTCCATGTACAAGTTGGCCACAACTGCGGAAACAGGAGAACCAATGGCTGCTCCATCTACTTGTTCACAACAGTTCCTGTTGTACATCAAGTAAGTTGACCTAAGGCAGACCTCTAATAATTCTGTGATGCACTCAGGAGATAAACATGTTCTCTCATCTAGACTTTCGGCCGCTTCGTAATAACGCCGAATAGTAGCCGGTGTGCAGAGCTGTATCTCCGTCCCAGACGGGTCTTCATTCTTCAAATTTGGCTTGCTGGAGTCCTCTGTTAGTGCTCATTCTACCTGTAGCAACATTGGGAGAGCCATCAGCAACCGAGCCAGCACCCCCAGCTCCATCTCAACGAGGCACCTTTTCGGACATGGGTCACTGTCACTTTGTGGCGAGGAAATGCTAGAGCCTGGCTTCACCGACAGCCTGTGGTGCACCCCTCTCTTGATGGGGTCCTGCAACTACCCTTACATGATTGGAACTGTATAGCCAGCACATCACATTCTGTTGTCAGTCCAAAGGTCACCACACACACACACACATTCACAACTTGCTTTTCACATTGTATATTGAGTTGTTGTATAGCTACAGAATAAAAACAAAACAAAAAAACAAACAAAAACAACAACAACAAAAAAAAAACAAAAAAAAAACGAAACAAAACAAAAAAACTTGTAGCACTGAAGTATAAGCCCACAGTACCACAGTACACAGAAAACGAAAAATAAAGACAGCAAAAACAGTAAATTTGCAGTTACAAGCCTTGGTTGGCGCAGCGAAATTTTTTAAATACTTCATTTTCGCCCGTTATTTTGGCTGCAGTCCCCAATTGGGTCCTGGGATGCAACCACGCCTTGGATACCACAAAACCACAATTTTGGCTCGTGCTGATGAAACTGCTTGGAAAGCCAAAATTTTCGTGCAAGGTTCTCTGCAAGTAAAACAACTGTTCCATTTATGCAAATTGTTTGCACACTAAAATGGCGCATGCAGTGGGCGGAGTCACGCTGTCGTCTTTAAAATGTTGAGGTAAAGCAGTGAGCGAAAGCAATAAAGTTGGCTGTTTCTTTTAAGCAAACTGTTTCAGGAAACC
>WLWI01005871.1_pt1 | contig 10196 bp, 7 predicted proteins | sample 6701501 | NCBI WGS metagenome assembly WLWI01 (sample SAMN12718690, study PRJNA515312) | sponge metagenome | isolation source: marine sponge | host: Mycale hentscheli | place: New Zealand: South Island, Marlborough, Capsize Point | collected 2014-11-01
CCCCTCAAGGCTATTGGGGGGCTACGGCTGATGACACACCACTGCGGGGGCGTCACAGTCAGCCTTTACGTAAGCCCGGTCTGCCAAACCCTAGGTAAGATGAGCTAGAGGTAAGTATGTATTAATGAGCGCAACGGAGTTAACTAGCAAATAAGTATTATTAGCTGTTAATTAGTATTACAACAAGAGCCTTCTGTACTTCTACAGTACCAACCTGTAAATTGTAGGGAGCAATGACAGCTACATCTCTAGCACTCACTCCAGCCTCTAGGAGGTTCTTGAGATGGTAGATGACCAGGTCTGCCTCACCTATACACAAACAAACATTATTCCATTCATCCTACAACACACACACACACACACACACACACAAGCTGTGGTGTGCATGTCTGGGTGAGCACTGGACCAACACGTTATAGCCCAAGAAGTACCATTTTGCAAACAGTGATACGGAGGTAATTTGTCACAAACATTGTAATTAAAAAGGTGTGGCTATCCAAATATTGGTAAAGTGTCAATTTCACGGACAAAAACAGGGATTGTGTACAGTACGGCGCAACAACTAAAGTCCGGCAAGGAGTTGTGCCACTCATTAATACAAAATCGTTGAATAAATCTGAAGTATATTAGAGTCTTAAATCTACAGTATTGCCAATTTGCCACGTAAGTAAAGACAATTAAAACAAACAGGACCGCTTAATCCCGCCTTCTAGCATGTGTGGGTAAAAATTGTCACAACCAGTGAGCAGCTGTAATTCATGGCATGTTGTAATAGCTAAGAGTTTTTATCACTGAAACTTCAAAAGATACTAACACTCCTAAATGTTAACGTTGAGCTCGTCATTTTCTGGTGCTAAAAGTAGTATGTAGTTTGTACAGATAGCCCACAACAGCTACCATGACACAATAAATACCAGGTTCCTAAGTACAAGTTTTAAGTACTAATTACCCTGTTAATAAAGCTCTCTAAATTAATACTCACAAGCACAATTAGTGGAGCGCTTGATAGATGGTGACCACGCTAACCTTGTTCTCTGAATTCAATTCGAAATACATGACACAGCTTGTTAGCTTTCAACGATACCTTGTAAGATCCAATGACATTAAGAATTCAAGTATGTATGTAGTTCACTAGTTGACCGAGTTGTATTATTTTCCAGTCTTAACTGAAGCTTTCATGTACATTCACATATAAAACAAGGATGATAAATACTTTATAATTCTTATTGAAGCCGTGAAACTAAAGAACATCTATAGAGAAGATACATTGAGTGGGAAAGAAAAAAAAGAAAAAAAAAGAAAAAAAGAAAAAAAAAAAGAGCAAGTTTAGTTTTGCTCAAAAAATAAAATGATGTAATCTCCCTAATTAAAAATTCTAACATTAGACCTGAGAGTTTCTCCCAATCTTATCTCACCAGCCAACAAATTCTGACCTTCATTGCCTTTGGATTCCTCATCTGGTGTGTCCAACTCATTCACACCTAGTCCAGCAGTGTCAATGAACACCAAGGGAATGTCAGTATCACACGTGCTACTAACTCCAGTCATCTCACTGCATACAATCAAGGGAAACGTCAGATCAATACACAAGTTAATACTGAACTACTGGAAACAACGTGCCCAGCCTTATATTTCCTTCCTTATTCTGAAAGACTTGTTATGTTGTGCTGTGTAGGTAGGATACAAGCACCTTACAATTACTTTCTTAGACTTAAAAAAAATAATCACAACAATAATAACAATAATAATAATAATAACAATAATAATAATAATAATAATAATAATAATAATAATAATAATAATAATAACAACAGCAACAACAATAATATTATTAGCACGGAAAAACTGTGGTATTCGGGATTAATAGCACAAGTGGAGCGAGAAATTTTTACGAGGCGAAGCAGAGTGAAATTTCTCGCCACACGAGTGCTATTATTATCTATATAATAATACCCGTGACCGACGCCGACGTACGTATTCATGAATAATTCATGAGCTAATGAGCTAGAACGCGCAGACGCACAATACTCGTGAACTCGCACTGAATTGCCGGGTAAACCTAGAGTGCAACACAGAAATGGTTAGCAGCCAAACCCAACACAAATAAATGGACAGTAGGTGGGAGTGGCAGAAAAACAGGAGCTCAGTTTCGTGAACTAACGCTGAATTACCGAGTATACCAAGAACGCAGTTATAAAGACGTGTAGGGGTTGGCTACGCTAGACTACCGGTAGGTGAATTCGTTCGCTACCTCACTGGGTACAAAAAAAGAAGAGAGTGGCAGATAAACCGGAGAGTGGGTAAAGTGTTGTCACGGTCGGTAGAAAGTGATTATTATAGTTGCAACAAAAAGCAGGTGAACACATGAACATAGGCGGCGTAAGCTTAAAAAAGGAGGTTAAAATGCGAAAGAGAAGGCAAAAGTGGTTGTACTAAAAAGTAATCGAATCGTTGAGTAATGGCGGCATAAGTTTTAAAAAGAAAGATGAAAGTAGAAAAGCGGAAGTTGAAAGTTTCACTTAGCCCAAGTCATCATGATAGGACAGAGAGATTCACAAGCAGAAGAGGTAGATAAAGGAGGAGACAGAACTCCTTGACTCAAGAAGGAAGAACTGAAAAAAAGAAAGAAAGGTGGGGGATACAAAAATGTGATAGTTCAGGAATAAATAGAGCAGGAGAGTGAAACTGATTGTAACCTTAACCAACTGTAGAGAATGATAGCCATGGATAAAAGTAACTTATGCTACTGCATTCTTACTGTGCAATATGTCAAGCGCCACTGTGTGGCGGGGTACTTGCTAGTTATTATTATTATTATCATCATTATCATTATTTAAAATTTTCACGAGGCAAAGCCAAGTGAAATTTCTCGCCGCACGAGTGCTATTTATCCAAATACCACAGTTATCCGTGCTATCATATGATAATACTATAGCCAAAGGTAACAGTTCATTTCTGCAGTTAAGAAAACCATAATCTTGTACAGTATTATATTTTCACCAAAGAAAATGTTCATCCCGGTTCTGCTATTATTCATACTTTTTTACCGTTGCTAAATAGTGTTTCCCCGGAATTTTGTCGCGACATTGCCTAGTGAGTAAAAGTGCGGCAAGGTCGCGAAGAGATCGCCGTGACTAATCAGATCATTATTTCAGTTTTCCACTGCTGTGGTATTTCAAATAATACCACACTTTTTTGTATTGAAAAATGACTCGGCAATGGTATTATTATCAATTAATAAATGCTAGTGTGTGTGTGCATCAGAGGGTTACAGTAGTCATTGTCAGTCAGCCAGTCATCACAGAAGAATCTCGAGATGGTAGCCCTCCCAAGCATTGAAAGAGACTTCACACTATTGTAATGGACAATTCATGTGCTGGAATATTACATGTATAGTCTCTCCTACGTAACATTTGTCACTTATTCAACATGGAATGTTACATAGCACTCCTGATCCTAGCTGTACCGGTAATGGTAATGGATCCTTCAACTTGGACAGTTGGTGAGACATCTTTTAAAACAAACAGAGTAGTTTAGATCTTCTCAACTAATCTTTTCCTGCCTATCTCCTTTTTAATCTTATCACTTATTACATATAATAATAGCTGTCCTAATCTCCCCCCCCCGCCATGAGATAAATCCTTAAATGAACCCCTGCTTTACGTGAGGTACACATACACACTCACGTACGAGAGGGTGTGTCCAGCCACTGAGTCATGTGCCAGGAGCAATCCTCCGTAGAGATGGTCCGACGGCCACTGCATTATGTGCTGGTTCATTCTGCACACGACATCAACAATACAACCACACACACACACACCCACTCTTACAAACACTAGGTCTAATCTATACTTTTAATTGTTGTGTAATAATTACATTATGAGGATGATACGATAGATTCCAGCTACATGCATACATATATCTGTTTGTGATGCAAAAAAATATTGAACGTGATTATTGAAGACATAAATACGTGATGTAACTCCAGGTATGTAATATTGCACATTACCTGTATTGGGTTGTGAGCATGCTCGTGATTGAGTCGCCATGGATGTGGATCAATCTCTCCATAAGAGAAGTTGACAATCCTTCATCTGCAGCTCTGCAAAACAAAACAAAAACAAACAAACAAACAAACAAACAAACAAAAAAAAACAAAAAAAAAAGTTGATTGTGCATCACTGATGCCACCTAGAGAATGCATCTCCATGGTAACTTTACAGACGCATGTAAATTGATAGTAAGAAGCAGAGCCATACAAATACAGTGGTACGTATGTGTGTGCATGTGTGTGTTTGCATGTTTCTTTCTGACCAACTGACTTGTGAGAGATGATGGTTGGTGGTAACTGCTTATGGTCACCAGCCAATACACATTTGGAAGAGAAAACTAAAGGAACCCAGCAGCTGGCCTCCATAGCCTGTAGCAGCAATCAATAACAATAACAACAACAACAACAAAGGAATGACATTAAGTTGTGTAGACATATTAAAACATACAGTGCTTCCAGCTTAAGAGGAAACATTTTGAAATTTTGACTGTGCTATTGTTTTTATTCCACTGCATGGAAACTAAAAGATCTACTAAGTACCTTTTTCATATGTACATCTATTAAGACTATGTTAATAAGTTCATCAAATTAGCTTTACATATAGTGGACCACCAAGTGCTTCAACAGAACATCTTGTAGAGTTTAACTACTACCACTGCAGTTAATCTAACTTACCTCTCTGCCTAACTTTACAATGATGGGATTCCATATACAATGAGTGAGTGTTGGAGTGAGAGCATGACATCATGGAAAAATAGTGCAACTTAAACCAGTAAATGAAGAGATATTACATTTTATGAGTGTACAATGGAAATACGTGTTCCTACCGTTCAACTAACACTTACTTGAGCACACTCGTCTATCACGGTCAACCCAAAGTGATCCTCACGTAATCGACTACACACACACACATGAAACCATAGCTGATCCAGGTTATTTTCTGACACTATAATGTAAAAGCCAGTTGTAATAAATAAATGTGCCGGGTTAATAATAATAATACTCTATATAATAATACACTTGTCTGTCAGCAGCAATAACAATGTTATGCGCTTCATTAATAATTTATGAGTTTAAATGGTTGGTAAAGAATCATCATTAGATGAATAAGTAAACCATAACCACATTCAGTAGAAGGCAATTAATTAATGCAGGTAAAAAGCAGGTGGACTCGGGGAGGAAAGATGGCATAAGTTTCAAAAATGAAGACAATCAAAGTTCAAGTTCGAAGGCAAAAAGCTTCGCAAAGCCCAAGTCCACAGTCACGATAGAAGGACAGAGACTCAGAAGCAGGAGAGATTAAAAAGGAGGAGGGACTCTATGACTCAAACAGGAGCTGAAGAAAGGAAAGTAGAGGGATAAGAAAAGCTGAGATAGTACAGGAAAAAATAGGTCAGAAGCGGGACACTGGTGTAACTTTAACCAAATAGGAATGATCTCCAATCAGAGTGTGACAGACAGACAGAGAAACAGTGAGACAGACAGGACTATTGTACAACCCACTTGCGAACGCACACTGAGGGTTAACAAAAATATCAGAGTATGAGATCATCAGTGTGTGCTGAGTGATAACTAATATGTCTGAGTGTATGTGTGTGTGTTAGCGCCTCTAAACCTGAGTGGTCCATCCAATGTGGCACCAGTAGTGGTAGCCAGCACTACATCAGCTCCATTCAGCAACTCCACTACTGCTTTCTGTCACACAAACAAAAACAAATCAATTAAAAAAAAAAAAAAAAAAAAAAAAAAAAAGCAGCAGTTTTACGGCATATGATACCAAAATATTTCAAAGGTGAGCTTACCGATTCATGTCTGTTAGTGTATTGCTGTGGGAAACGTAGGCAAACACATATGAATAAGCACTGTAGTGGGAATGGGTTGGTGAAGCATCGTCAGTAGTGGTTTGGTAAAGCATCGCCGGTGGTGTGTTGGTAAGGCGTTGTCTGCAGTGGGTTTGGTAAAGCATCATCAGCAGTGGGTTTGGTAAAGCATCGTCTGCAGTGGGTTTGGTAAAGCATCGTCTGCAGTGGGTTTGGTAAAGCATCATCAGCAGTGGGTTTGGTAAAGCATCATCAGCAGTGGGTTTGGTAAAGCATCGTCCACAGTGGGTTTGGTAAAGCATCGTCTGCAGTGGGTTTGGTAAAGCATCATCAGCAGTGGGTTTGGTAAAGCATCATCAGCAGTGGGTTTGGTAAAGCATCATCAGCAGTGGGTTTGGTAAAGCATCATCAGCAGTGGGTTTGGTAAAGCATCGCCGGTGGTGTGTTGGTAAGGCGTCGTTTGCAGTGGGTTTGGTAAAGCATCAGCAGTGGGTTTGATAAAGTATCGTCAGTTGTGTTTTGGTAAGCATCGTCAGTCTTGTTTTAGTAAAGCATCGTCAGTCTTGTGTTGCTAAAGCATCGTCAGCAGTGTTTTGGTAAAACATCGTCAGCAGTTGGTTTGTTAGTGCATCGTCAGCAGTGTTTTGGTAATGCATCGTCAATAGTGTGTTGGTAAACAATCATTGGTACAGTAGACCCTCAGTTATCCGAACACCTCAGGACCGAGGGTTGTTCGGATATTCGAAATAAGTCATTTTGAATGAAGTCTTAATCTCTTATCTATTTAATGCACAGCAAAATTCCAATGAATATCATTATAATTCCCAAAAATGGTGTTCAGATTAGCGAGAGTTCGGATAAACGGGGTTCAGATAACTGAGGGTCTACTGTAGTGGGTTGGTGAAGAATCATCAGTAATTGGTTGGTAAAGTATCGTCAGTGGTGGGTTGGTAAAGTATCGTCGGTGTTGGGTTGGTAAAGTATCGTCAGTGTTGGGTTGGTAAAGTATCGTCAGTGTTGGGTTGGTAAAGTGTCGTCAGTGTTGGGTTGGTAAAGTGTCGTCAGTGGTGGTTTGGTAAAGTATCGTCAGTGGTGGTTTGGTATCGTCAGTGGTGGGTTGGTATAGCAACGCCGACAGTGGTATGTGTATTTTATGAACACATGTGCCAAGAAAAGTGAGTAGAAAAAGTGGCAATGATGGCAGTGAGTGGTATATATTGAAGTAGCTGTAGCTCGGTTGGTAAAGGGTCATCTGTATAAACTACATACTGTGATATAGTGGTGGTATGCTTAGCCGGGTTGGTAAAGCATCATCAGCAATGACATGATGGTGGTGTGTGTGATAGAAAAACGGACCATGTATGACTATGAACAACTTGTGCCACTCCATTCCTAATTTAAGAGTGAGTACATCAAGTGCCAATCTGTGGTGGGTACTCACTAGTTATAATGTTAATTCAAAATAGTATTTCTCTTGTTTGGGTTTTAACTAAATTAAAACAATAATAATAATAACAACAACAAAAAGCAAAATGTTGTATATACCTCTTCCCTGGTTCTCAGTTCCTTCTTAAGATCTTTGATTTCAGCTGTCCACTTCCTCTTGTCATGTGCTCCTCTGCACTTGCCACGCCTCTCCTTTAATAAAAAAGACACACATGTATGCGTAATGACACATACATGTAAAGTATCATCAAGTTTTAGGGACACTGAGAAATAGTATAGCTAAGTATAGTACAATGCATTAACCAAAGGAATAGTTATGGTGGGTCGTGTACTTACCAGTACAATCAGAGAAAGTCACTATTGTTGTCTGTGGTATACTGCTACGTTGCTTTGTTTTGTTTTTACTAGAGCTATTTCTCCAGAATACCAGTTATGTATCATTACTCCAAACTATTGCTAATACTGCATGTATTCTGGGCCTTGCTTCATCAAATGCTACATTTTAATTGGTGCCACTCTATAGACGCCTGATGTCCAGGACTAAAATTCACTTTCCTAATCCAGTGATGACCCTTACCTAATATTGAGCCCGCACAGTCACATATTTACTAATAGTAGTACCAACATAGGAATGGCATGTTGGATTAGCGTGGTTTGGATTAATGAGATTTTGGATTAGCATGGTTTGGATTAATGAGGTTTCAGACTAGCGAGGTTTGGATTGCTAATGATCTAGTGCACGTGATTGTGAGTCATCAGATGTGGGCGGTCCCCATACAGTTAGGATTAGGGAAGATGGTCTACTGTATCAATTTATGTAAAACACAATTATCATTCCCTATCACTTTCCTCCTTCTCGTGCCCACCACCCACTCCCACCACCCACTCCTACCACCCACTCCCACCACCCACTCCCGTCTACTGCCTACGAACCAGAGCCTGCTCAAGTTCCTGCTTGACATCTCGAATAATTCCAGCAGAGTCTCTGGCAGCCAGCTGGGCATCCAGCGACAACTTCTGTACGGACTCCACCAATCTTGCCGGGTGACCCATACGAACTACCTGCAAATGAACACACAAAGTTCTCACAACACACCAATACATACACACGTACACACATCTTGTGTACACTGTACATGTGTAATTACAGTACATTAAAACACTGGACAAATCTAACATTTCTCCCCAGAGATTTAAATAGAGAGACGCTTCTAAATTTAACCTTCAAATTAAGTTTATTCGATAGTAGACTGGCTAGAATATGATCAATTTCTAATTAGCTCATTTAGTCTGTTCCGAGCGGTTGTAAGTCTCCAAAACAGTGGGCGGGGCAGGGCAGAGATTAAAGAGGTCGAGCAACTCAAAGGACCAGCTCTGGCAATTAATACCTGAGCAGTACAGGGAACAGAGATCGGTGAGGTAAAATTGGAGAGGTAGCACAGCTGGCTATGAAGCAGACTTGATCTCAAAGAGCGGAGTATACTCAAGTGTCAGTCTGGAAAGGGAGGCTCGGTCAAACGTGTTGTGCGTGTTGCAGTGACTAAGGCACTCTCACAAATACAAGAAGTACACGAAACTGATCTGTACAGACTAATGGAACAGCTAGAACTTCAGTTGCATTGTCTAGCAACACTGGCAAAAATTCATAGCAGCAAATAAAGCTAAGCTGTATGAATATATATATAATGAATTAGTGTTCTATAGTGAGTGGTGTGATGAATAGAGTGTTAATTGCTTATTAGCCACCTTCCTGTAGGCTCTCAATGGGAAGCCGTCTGGGCAGTCCCAGACATAGACAAACCATGTCATCTAGCTTCGCTCATAAATACTAGTGATGTGCTCAGTGCAATGATGGCGAGCCTGATATCCCACCAACAAAATTAAATTACACAGCACACAGACAGGCATACTTACTGTGTAATGGTGCTTTTCCATTTGAAGCATATTGACTGATTTTTTCCCCTTTAAGTAACAGAAAGGGTTAATAACCAGTGATGTGCCTCAGCGCAAGTGGCGAGCGAGCTGGTCTGACTGAAATTTTGAATGGTAGCCACTAATACTATTTATTAGTTAATTAATTCTTAAGATTTATTTGTACTATATATTCTTTAGCAACACAACATTTTTACACTTACATACACACTTGTTCACTGGCACAAGCACATGACTTACATTGTAGTATCTTTGTGACTTGACAATTGGACTATGGATTCTCAAATGGTACGCAATTCAATTTCGTCAAATGATACGGGTAAGGATCACTAAACCAAAGGAGTCTGTTTCTAGCCGCCTTTCAAAAGCTGACTCCGTTTGAAAATGTTCTATTGTGCTAGAGCTCTAGTAAATAACGCTTTCTCTAAGTGACTTGACTATTGGACAATGAATTTTCAATTAAGTACAATTCTGTTCTGTAAGGTGTATAGCTATGACAGCGCACTAAAAAGATAACTTACCACCGCCACTAATAGAATAGAAAGTGAATTCCGCAGGTTTGCAAGATCTAACTGCAAATGTCTCTCCTCTTCTTTCTCTTACCTATTTTCCCTTTTTTTTTTCCTGGCATTATTTCAAAGTATTTTTCTCCCGAATTTCTTGCGCCCGCTCTAATGTTTAAGTTTTAAGTAGCCTCCGGGAGTGGACACGCATGGACCTCTTTGAGTTTGCTATATATATATATATATATATAGATGTATATATGTAATAGTTATAAACCAAAATTGAGGTTTGTATGCGATTTATAAACTCCGAGACACGAGGATTTATAAATCGAAATACAAACCTAATGATTTTGGTTTATAACTATTTTATAGCCCAAACATAAACAACGAGCAAAGTATAGCGTTAGCTATCTTAGTAATTGTATTAAAGTACCCAAACTC
>WLWI01005872.1_pt1 | contig 10195 bp, 3 predicted proteins | sample 6701501 | NCBI WGS metagenome assembly WLWI01 (sample SAMN12718690, study PRJNA515312) | sponge metagenome | isolation source: marine sponge | host: Mycale hentscheli | place: New Zealand: South Island, Marlborough, Capsize Point | collected 2014-11-01
CCGTGATGAGTGACACGATAACAGACTACAAAATTCAAGCACACTGCTCATTAAATACTTCACAGAAGCTGCAAACATCCGGTCATGATACTGGCAGTATAAAAATAACTAAGTCCATAAGTTACATGGGTGCAGCTGCATGCACTGACCACAAAAAATAATACAACATACAATGCACAAACAAGTCAGGTACAATCCACACATGATTCCTTTGTGGGGGCTGGCCCACATTGCTTAGAAAACACTACTGCAGTGCATGCTGACTGTTTCTGATAGTGTGCATTTCGGAGGTCACCGGCTTCCAAGACTCAATTGGATATTAATAAACATTGCCTTATGGACTTGATCAAATTTGGAATTTGCTTGAAAGTAAACAGAATTTTATTTTTTTCAATATTAAGTGAAAACTGCAGTATCAACTTGTGTTTTGAAAACAATTTAATCACTTTTTCCCAATTATATTGATGTCTTTATTAGTCGTTTCCTTTATCAGATGAAACCTATACTACCATGAAAACATTTTCCAGTACCACAACACATGATGAATAGGTATGCCACGATACTTCAGTTGTAGATCAAGATTTCAAAAGGGGGGTTCAGTTCTAAGTGCTAACCATTCCCACCTAATGTTTTAAGAAGTTTAAATTAAATATTAAGCAATAATAATGATCTGATTTGTAAAAAACAAAAACAAATTTAGGATGTCTAGAGTTGAATACCAACTGACAAAGAAAAATGACAAGAAATTACAGCAGAGGAGTTCTCCCACTACTTGAAACATTGCTGATTCAGGCACAAGGAACGAACCAGAATCAAGAGGCTGGATGGCTCCGCTACATAGCTAGTAACATCATAGATTGATTAGGTACTTAAGATTATCCAGAAATGTAAGTGGGAGCAAACTGTGCTATTGTGACTGTGCAGTCTACATTGGGAGTGGGGCACAGTGAGGTCATCTTCACTGTCTTCATTACAATTAGCTAGGACACATCTATAAGATAAAACATATTAGTCTTAATTATTTTAAAGAATGAATGCATTATGGCTTACAATGTACTTCCATAGATAAAAAAAAAAATTGTCTATACCCACATTTCCAGCATCCTTACATATGTTTAATTAGAGCTGCCCACCTGAACTCTCCAACATATTTATAGCGGTACTTGATATCTCTGTAGCCATCACTGAATTAATACAGCTTTGTCAATGTTCTTGGTCTATGACATAGTAATAACATTTGTGTATACAGTGCAACACCAGGCTTCGGAACTGGTGCGCTAATTTAATATACATTATTTAAAAAAAAAAGAGGGTCTCAGGTTGTTGTAGAAATTAGCCGTTGAAATAACATCCGCTGGAGTAACCAGTTAGCTATCCAGCATTTTGGATGACACGAGGGAGATCTGTACACCATCCTGGTCCATCTTTTACTTTGCCAAAGCGATCTTTTGGAACAACAAGCATAGTTCAGAGGTCCCTCTGACATTGTTGCTGTTCAGTAGCTCTAGTATAAAAGAAACCTAAAAATTTTTTGAGTAAATAATTATCACATGATGGTAGTATTTTAGGTAACTATATCTTTTTTAAAAGCATTTACAGATCAACTATGCATACTTTAAAGTAATATTAGATTTTTCAATTATTGCTTGCATATTTTGTTCACTGAGTCTTGATAACTTGCTAGGAACACCATAATAATAATAATAAAAACTACAAGAAATATAGCCATTACTGTCTTTTGCTTTCTTAAATACATATTATGTGTCAGGAAAACTGGCTACAACAAGTCTGCACGGCTGAAATCCCCGTGATCATGTCTCACAATGTCCTTAAAAATAATGTCTTTCTCACCATACTTTGCTATGAACATTTTATTGTTATTCTTTATGTTTCCTCCATTTCCAGTAAAAGGTGAAGTAATATTGGGATAATGAACATTGTAAGTAGCTTATCTGCTTAGTTTATAATTATTGATATCTATAACGTTGTTTTGAATAAACTTTAGTATCTATTTACTATTGTTGACTGAACTCCCGTCACAATAGAAACATACAGCAAAATATATCCTTTATGTATGTTGTGTTCTTCAAGATTCCAATCAGCATAACATTTCCAGTTTGTTCACATCCAAAGGTATATCAATACCAGACATCTGATTGTCTGTAATTGTTACAATAACTATTGCCAGATTACATAAAAAAACATTTTAAAACTACACTTTTGTTTGGAATTTCTAATCACTAAGTATTTTCATAGCTAATAATTGTGTGTATTCATGAATAGTCAAAATATGAGCCCAATAGGTGAAACATCGTCAGTAAGCCCATTGTAGTCCGTTTGAGTTAGACTAACCTTGAGTGAGACTAACCTTACGTGCTAAACTGGCGAAGTGTCTGGAGACACTGACCGTACCATTAAGTTTTTTGGTACTGTAAATGTTTTCTCTAAGCGTAAGGGTTAGGTAAAGGGTCTGGTTCACTTTTATCATGAGCCATTGTTGAAAGTTAGAATAAAGCGTAGCCAGATAGCGTGGCACACATCCACTTAGTGACATAGACCTCGCGTGAGTAGTAGTAGCGTTTTTCTTGTAAGTGGAGTTGCAGTAACAAAACAATGATCATAATATTGCTAGTTATATTATACTCTTACACTACACGTGATGAAGAATAAGTGACTTATAATAATAATAGAGTATAATTAAAATTATGGTATAAAATTGTATTATATTCTTTTTGACCAAATGATTTAAAATAGATAATTGTTGTAACGCCTCCAATAAAACTCCGTGCGCCCCAAAATTCGTAGCACTTATGGCTGCCAACTTTGGTCAAACACAAATTCGCTGTTACAGCTCTCACCAGACCCTTATTAACTTCCACTACGCCCCCAAAAAGGGTCGGCTGTGCCAGACTAATGTGGGGCAGGTCAAATTGTTTAATGGGATGATGTTTAATATTTAAAAAATCATCCAGTTTATGGAGGCATTACAAATCAGATTTTTAAAATTTTAAATCTATTTTGGTCAAAAAGAATAATTGGCAGCGAAAACTATCTAAATGAATTGGTCAAGGTTCCCTACAATGCTAAAGTTACTCTAACTTGCAGGTCACGGAATGTGGAATTACTAATGTTTCAATACAACCCTTGATCTGGATCACAGCTTTCTGAATGGACTCTCACCCTACTTATTCATATCAGCTAATGTTACTATAGACCACTTTAACGCAAGGGACAGAGGTATCTATAGTGTGCAACAAATACCAGTACAAAATCATTACAAAGCACAACTAGTAAGTATTATCCTTCAGTTACACTATAGTGGTTTACAAAAGTAAAAACATATATATATATATATATTATATATATTATATATAATTATTTTTTTCACTTGCCACGTACAGTCTTATGATAATTTAATTTTCTGTTAACCTGGGTTTCTATTTCTGTTACACTGTAATCACAGTGTTACTATCTTTCTGAATGGACTTTCATCTTACTTATTCATATCAGCTATAGGTAAGTTTCAAGTTAAAGTGAATTGGCACTTGGCAATTCAGTCCATCAGTTGATAGCCTGGGTTCAACAGGAATATGGCAGGGATGTTGTCACAAATTGGCGCTGAAGAAAAAATGACTATTTCCACCTGAGATGTAGCTGTAGGCATTATGTATACCCTGTCATACTGTCTGTGGTGGCTTTTAGCTGCAACATCCATACATGTACAACAGGCAGACAGATAATGACTATGAATGACTAAATTGTCTTTTACTGAATGATTCTATATTAGCTACTTAGCTAGTGTATTTATTTCAATCCAATAAAAGGATATAAGCTAAGAAACTTGATGGTACCAGTAATTCAGGTAAAAGTGAATTAGACTGAATTTATAACCAGCAAATAACATCTCATGAATATTAATGAGCTTGTGAACAGATACTACCTAAATAACACATTTCTATTGGTCAGATTTTGGTAGACTTTTAGTATGAACGTGATGTGGAACAGTACCAGAATCCATCAAAAAACTTTTTGTAGCAATGATTTTAGGGTTAAGATGTTTTTATCCTATTTCTATGAAATCTTGGATATTATAAATCAAGTATAATACAGTGGACCCTCAGTTATCCGAACCAGTTTATCCGAACTCTCGCTAGTCCGAACACCAATTTTTTTGAATTATAATGATATTCATTGGAATTTTGCTGTGCATTAAATAGATAAGAGATTAAGACCCCATTCAAAATGACTTATTTCGAATATCCGAACATTTCAAATATCCGAACAACCCTCGGTCCTGAGGTGTTCGGATAATTGAGGGTCTACTGTATATAGTTTAGAGAATAATTAGCTACTTGATTGCAAATTTATCCCTTCATTTAATAATGACACATTTGAAGGTGAACTGTTTACAATAAAAATTGAAGTTTTAGTTTTTGTCATCCACTCTACTGGTAGTTTAGTTATTATTGAATTTACTCTCTTCTAAAATATTTAGTTTTAGTTTTTTCATGTTCTTTACAGCTTTAATAGTTTTAGTTATTCTTACCAAAAGTAAATATACCAAACTAAGGGGTTTTGGTTTTAGTTCAATGCTTGTGTTGTTGATATTTTTTGTCTATGAAAGAGTAATTAGGTTCATTATTATATATATTCAAACAAATATTTAAAAGTTAATTTTTAAGCAATTATACCTTTTAAATCATCCTTTTGTTGAAGAGCCATTAGTCATTTGAACAGCTTGAATTTTATAATCCTCACAATATTTTAAGGTAAAGTTTAAGGTGTGAATGATACCAAAGCCTTTTGTATTCCACTTAAAAATGATATTTATATGTAGCTAAATAAAATATTGTGGATCAAGAAATTTTAAGGAATGAAAGTGAAAGTTCGTTTCTAAATCTGATTTAGTCATATATTTATGAATTACTCAAATTAGTGGCATGAAATCTGAAAAGATGTATTTGTCACCACATAATAGTTCAGCTTTTCATTATGTAAGATGCAAACAGAAAATATATTGCAGTAAATTATAAAATTCTTAAAATAATGCAATATATTTTGCAACAAAATCAACCAGCACAGCCCAAGCAATGTAAAGCTTTGACGAAATTTAAAGAAAGCTACCATGTGCTTTTGCATCATTAGAAGAGAATAGATATATCACTCCCTTGGGCTCTGATATTTTCTTCATCAGAGTGTTAACTTTTATTGTGTTCAAACTAGGTTGTTCTATTAATATCTTAGGCACTCAATGAGGCATTCAGTATATGTCCCTATGATTAAAACTACAAAATAATGCAATATATTTTGCAACAAAATCAACCAGCACAGCCCAAGCAGTGTAAAGCTTTGACGAAATTTAAAGAAAGCTACCATGTGCTTTTTATAACACAAAAAATGAAGAATAAAACAGCAATTATACATAAACCAACCACCTGATGGGTACTTATTTATAAAGTTAGTGATGTTGTTAAGACACTTGTTTATTATGTATTACTTGCATGAACACATTTCAATTTGAGAGATACTTTACCCACTTCTACTTCTGACATGTTTTTATGCCGGTGCTGTAATGAGTTTTATGTAAGGAAGCAGTTGCATTTCTTTTCAGTCTTCTTGCCTTCGCAATAATGCTATATTTGGATTTGCGATATGGTACATGGAAAGAGATAACTATTTAAAACTAAAAATTTTAATACGAATGACTTTTGTCTGTTAAGAATTTTCCAGACAGCAAGAAATGATTGTCAGAGCAGATAGTGCCAATAGTGGGCCCATTCTCACATCTGTGAACTTGATGGAGGAAGAATCGTTAGTTATCATGTGAACGCCATCCCAGTTTGGCATTCTGACACAGAAGCAATATGCAAAATGGCTTCTGGTACCCTTGTCTGGACAAGAAAAAACTAAATTAATGTTTAACGCCAACGTAATGTTAGCACTTTAGAGAGATGGTAAAGTAGTTCAAATTTCATTCCTAGATAGGAAGTTACATATGTGTTCAATGGTCACAATTTATATGGCAAGCTAAATTACCATCACCTATTAAGTCACTTATTTTAGAACTTCTGTCAGTCCAAAAAATGTTTTTTAAAGTTAAATTCTGAGAGGCAAACCAGAGTATGCTATGACAACTGATTATCCCATAGAAATATAGCTATTATAATTCTTGACACTTATTTCAAATACGAAGAGCATAGACATGGCAGATTAAGTTATCCTAACTTATACTCACACTTCATATTCTGTTTAGGCATACATCTCATTCACAGTCATATTTTGTGGTGAAGTAGGATCATTGCTCAATTTTGTTCTAAGTAAATCAAGTTTCTCCAATTTTTTAATTTATATATTTAACTCATTTGAATAAAATACACTAGGAACAAGTGGTTTGAACATGTAGACAGAAATAAGTTGACTACAATAAGTATAAAGGAAGCACAAGTCTCGTTCCATGCACAAAATGCTAAGTGTAAGGAGAAGCTATTTTGTTAATATGGTTTCTTTGTCCTTATTATTTTAGTGTTCTATTATTTTGTTTGTTTCATTTATTACCTTTGTTTACCTTGACTAGCTAATTTTATAGATAGCTAGCTCTTGCATGCATCTGCAACGCAATTAAATTGAATAAAGCATAATAATTATCAAAATGGATGAAAGTTAGGAACACTGTAGAGGATGATGCAAATGCAAGAAAGCTGCTTTGCAATGCACTGCCCTATGCCTCTGTGGTTGAAATTACGCTGACTGAATCATATTCTCAAGTTACATGTATTCTTTAGACTATATGCATATTTACATTGCATATTTACATGGAATATATAAACTCTTTTCAATGATTATTATTAATTCATTCAAAAATAGTAGCCATTTTTTCACATGTCACATCTAAGATGTCCCTATATCTAAAACTTATTCTTACATCGTGCCCTAGCACTACACAACATTGTTAAAATGGGGTGCCTAAATAACACCACGCGAGGTGTTTACCAGGAGACGCGTCTGGACACCCCACATTGAGCCCTTATAACGTCTACACCAATGCATACTTTACCAAGTGAGCATATAATAATAGCTTATACCCTTTAGTTTCTTCCTTTCAAAAATATTTTAGTTGTGACTAACAATGGAGGCAATATTAGGCATTAAACTGGGATGTCCAGGCAGCGCCTCCTCCAAAACTAAGTTATCCAAAGTCCCCATTTTTAACAGTGAAAGTTTTATACTTTTATCATCAGGAGCACAATTGTTGCACACATTATTGAACTATGAGATTGGGCTCTGAAGGTGTCACAACAAAGTTGGTGGTAGAGTTGGGGTAGTAAGATGTGTTCATCTATAATTAGGAAGGATTTCCAAAGATGAATAAGAGAGAAATCAGCAGGAACTTGGTACAATCCTAAGTGCTTGTAGATAGTCTGTATGGGGAAAGAAGTTTGGATAAGTTTGTGTCATGTTCAGGTGACCAGTGTCTTCTCAATCAGTAATGTAATGGGAATGTGAAACCATACTGTCAATGGTACATTCTATTATTGTTTTGAGGTGATTTGGTAAGGTAACATTAAAAGTTGGCATTGAGACAAAAAAGAGGCTCCAATTGGAATTTGTTTATAAAAATGTTATGACAACATGAAAAAGTGACTAACAATACTTTTACTATTAAGAACCCAAGTATGAAAGTATTTCATTATGTTATAGACAATTGTATGTACAATGAATGGAAATTTTAAACATCAATTTGATATACTAACTTCTGCAAACTAGGAATACGGTAGCATTTTTATCATCGTCTACACCCCTGGACTAAGATATATCAATTTACTTTTCCCTTACTTGCTCTTCTTGACCCATGTGTATTCATGAATACATGCTCCACAGACACAACTCATCAAGCTTCATTTTATTTGCATACAGGTTGTGGAATCTAATTAAATTCAAGTTGTTGTTGTTGTTGTTGTTGTTGTTGTTGTTGTTGTTGTATGCTTATCTTGGGCTATCGTTCATCACTACAAGTATTTTTTATTCCACTATTAGAGCTAAACATCACTCAAAAAGTGATGGAATTGGCTTCAAAGTGGTGGGGGGTGGGGGGGAGGAGGGGGGTGGCACCATGTACCACCATAGCTAATATACTATTATGAATACTACAAACCACTTTTTGTTTATGGGCTTTATTAGAAATACTCATCAAGTCTTCTCTTCTAAGAAGAAGTTGAAGGTAATTGATATGTTATAATGGCAGCTGTAAGTACAAATGAGTTCTGTAGTTGGTACTGGTCATCGTGATAAGCAGCTTATTTCTATTGCTTTACAAGTTGAATTAAATTCATGAGCCTAGGGGCGGATCTATGGCAAGCGGATAGTAACATAATTAATACGTACGTTTGTACGTCCTTAAACGTGCTTTTCAGTGCAAAACGTACCAGTTTAGCTGAGAAGAAGGCTGTTGGAATGGGTTTGTCTGAGTAATGTACGTGTTTGAGGGACGTACGTGTTTAATAAGACGTACGTGTTTAATAAGACGTACGTGTTTATGCGACGCAACGGTACGTGTTAGAGAGGTACGAATTGAGGGACGTACGTGTTTGAGAGACGTACGAGTATGAGAGACGTACGTGTTTGAGAGACGTACGTGTTTCATAGACGTACGTGTTTCATAGACGTACGTGTTTGAGAGACGTACGTGTTTCAGAGATTTACGTGTTTGAATAAAGTCGACGTACGTGTGCTTTCGTGTATAAGAGTTGTACCGACCACGTGCAACCTTTTATTTTTGGCAAAGGTCGCTTTGATTGTGTTGCTGGGTCTGCTGCTGTCATGGTAGAAGCTTTCTTCAATGAAGTTTTCCGGTTAGTTGATCAAGCTGAGAGACAATACGGCTTGGCCAACCGTGATTATACAGACTACATTATCGAAAGACTAGAGTTTGTAATTATCGTGTGCTCTGATTTATTCGATAATATCCGTGGTGTTTCCGGATTAGAAGATTATTGCAGATCTGTTGGGGAGTTAGTGGGTGCCATTAGGACCATTTTAAGAAGTTGGGAGGAGTATGAAGGAGTGCTTGATGCTAATTTATCTCAGAGGCCACCCATGGCTTATCATTTACACCCAGTTCATAACTCAAGGCAACCAGGAAGACCACAATTCGATATTAGTAAGGAACAGTTAGAGTACCTTCGTTCTCTTGGTTTTCACTGGAATGAGATTTCCATTTTACTTGGAGTTAGCAGGATGACCATATATAGGTAAGTAAATTGACATAGCAAGAATCCTTATGAAGTTTCGGTAGCCTGATGCAAGGGAGATTTGGCCTTTTAGAAAGTACCTGATATTTTTATATTCTATTGGCGGACTAATCACACAGGCAATACTACATAGTAGCTATTCAGCTCCGCCATTAATACTAGGAAAGGCTATAAATAGTACATATGGCTTAAAAGTCCAAATTTGGCAATAAATAGGCATGGCTTGTTATAAAATTTGTCCACTATGTGCACTGACTGCTCGTGTACAACAAAAATTGAATCATTATCCTGCATGTAGTCATGTTAAGTACTACTTATATTAATTTTTAATGGTATTTGTAGGCGAAGATTAGAATATGGATTAGTTACTAATCCTAATTCTGAAGTTGATGACCAGGAGTTGATATCAGCAATTAGGCTAATCAGAGAAGATGCTCCATTCTCTGGTGCAAGTATGGTAATAGGCAGTCTTCGAGCCAATGGCATTTTAGTTACAAGGGAACGAGTGCATCAGACCCTGAGAAATCTTGATCCTCTTGGTACAGCATTGAGATGGCCAGCAGGTGCCACAAAAAGACGTCCATACTGTTCCAGGCCCAAATTCTTTGTGGCACATTGGTATGTTGAGGTTGTGTTAAATTAGCTAGAATTTTTTTAATACATGACTCTAGACTGTAACTAGCTACAATGCATTTCTCCAGGATTTTACAATTCCTGCTGAATTATCATGGCTAGTGGCCCAGATTTTAATAGCTACTTCTTGTGATCTGTGTACTAAATTAATTTTTTTCTTTTGCAGATTCTCACCACAAGTTGATTCGTGGCGAATAGTCACTCATGGGGCCATTGATGGCTATAGCAGACTAATTACTTATTTATGTGCATCAACCAACAATGAAGCAAAAACAGTTTATGAGCTGTTTCTTTTAGCTGTTCAAAAACATCAG
>WLWI01005873.1_pt1 | contig 10195 bp, 7 predicted proteins | sample 6701501 | NCBI WGS metagenome assembly WLWI01 (sample SAMN12718690, study PRJNA515312) | sponge metagenome | isolation source: marine sponge | host: Mycale hentscheli | place: New Zealand: South Island, Marlborough, Capsize Point | collected 2014-11-01
CCCCCCCTCCCCCTGGTATTTTTCAGGGACGCCCCCCCCCCCCCCCCCCCCCCCCCCACTCAGGTGAGCTGGAGACAGCAGTCCAAACTGGAAATCCTGGAATCCAGGACATCCCATCCGTGAGGATACACAACAGTAACCCTTGAATTGTTTATTTACACGTTTGGTGTTAATAAGTTGTTTACTGCGAATCTTGACTACTACAACTTACAGTGATTTTTGTCAATAGCTCAGTCTTAGCTGAGGTGTTAGAATAGTCTATTTCGATTGTTCCATATTTTATATTCAATTAAAATTTAACCCTACACTTGTTGCCCAGGGCTAGCTAGGCTGGGATAAATGTGACGGTGGCGGCTCTAGTAGCTAAGGATGGGCAGAAACTACAACTATCGAACCGACTTCGAATAGACTCCGATTGATTGAAATAGCTTGGCAAAAGATGGACTAAGGACTGGGAAGAATCTCGAGAGGAAGAAGACGACGATAAATTTGAAGAAGACGAATCGGAGGGTGGCGAACAAGGAGAAATTGTAGGTGTTCAAGCTGAAATAACAGCGACAATGAAAGAACGCAGAGACGTACTAACAGGAATTGAACCCCGTACGGAGATGACTGCCACGACTACGTCTCCAACGGTAACAGCGACGGCTTTGACTAACAACAACATTGTTATTGAACCTCATACAAACCATGAACTACGGTCATTAAAATTCTGGCGGGGAGTACCACAACTGCTACTTACGTTTCGAAAGTTAGAACTTAGCGAGGACGTGGAATCCTATTTTTGTGCATTTGAAGCACACATGGATGGCTACAGTGTAAGAAAGCAATGGTGGACCAAGCACCTTGCGCCTATTTTAAACCCGGACGCTACCGCGGTCTACACGGCTATGGAATCTGAGGAACGACGAACTACGTCAAGCTAAAGGAAACGTTGCATGACCGTTACAGTGTTGACAAATCTACGTAAAGACTGAAACTGGATCAGTTCAAGAGATTGTCTGGAGAAATTTGGCTCATCTGTGCGAAGCGTTGCAAAGGGGTAAGGCGATGGGCAGCCGATTGCGATTCGGTAGATGCTGTGCTGGAGTTGGTGAGACTCGACATTGTCATCAAGTTAATGCCAAGACTTGTTGCCAACCATGTAAAGGACAGCAAGCCTATGACTGTGGGAGAAGCAGCCAAACTTGCCGACGACTTTATGAGACATAGAGGCTGGATTTACTCTCAACCCGAGGAGGGCGAACGTAATAAGCCAAGGTCTTGGAAAAAAGACAAAATACCCTCACAGCCAGTCACACAGTTTTACATTCATTATAATATAAAATCTATTTCATAATGTCCTACTTTGCTTGTAACAATGTTCAAATTGTTTATTATTTTTGGGATTTACGACTCCAGAACAATCCAAGAGCAATGAGTCAAATATGGTATATGATTTTGTCCATATGGTTTTTGAAATCTGCCACCATGTTTATATTTTGTATAAAGAAAGACAAACTTTATAATATGTAAGTTTTCCCTCCTATAAAAGTAATGCACTGTTCACATCATATTGAAAGTTTTCTTTTAGAATGAAGAATGCTTGGTTAGTAAAAAATAATTGAAACACTGCTGAAGTATTATGCTTATACAATACAATGCATGGTAAAAAAAATGTATGTGACTATTTTTAATGTGTGCCTGTAACTTGTGTGTATTAACTACATAATCATACTAATATTTAATTTGCATGTATATTAAATCCAATATTTCCTGTTTCATAGACTTTCTGTATCATTTCCTATTCAGCTGAGTTATTATGCCATTATAAGATCGATTCAGATGCTCTATAATTGATATACACATAAATATGCAGTTACTTTATAAACTTTTGAGTGATAGTGATATGGCGAGAGAATCAATAATAAATTAGTCGCCTTTGCCATGAAGAAAGCGCATTACATATTGGTTAATGAACAATAGCAACAAGTAAAGTTTAGCGCATTAATATGCATTATAATTTCAACTTTTTTTAGGATGACATATCAGCTTAATTGGTTACATTACAACCACCAATTATGTATGCATTACAATTAAACAATTTGTCCATGACAAACAGCTTCACCCAATAGACTCTGCATCAAAACATAATTTACATCACAAGCTAACTCCTCTATTTCTGATGTCCTTTGAGATTATAAAATTGCTCCATAGCTTACATCTGTGTTATTGCTTGCTTACAGTCTGGAAGCAACTACTTTCATATTGTTATCTGTAGATTCATTATGCTGTCAAGTAAACTGTTTGAAGGTCATGCTTGTTGCCGCAAGTGAAAGAATATAAAGCCTCAGGATATTTTTCTCAGCTTTTAATATTATAATTATCTTGCTAATAAAACTATCTTATTCCTTCCACAGTATCTTGTCCTTCACTTTTATGATCATATAACTAAAACTGAATATAAGTTATTATAAAGTAGCTAATAACATAAAACTTGAAGTAATAGTTAACCATGTGTCATTGTGTTACAAGTTTATTTTCTCTGTGGAACATTTGACAGGAACCATAAATCTTCCTATAGTAAAATCTATTTTCCAATCAAAATATTATCTTGGGATTACAATAACTTTTCTATTGTATCTGTGTTGTACGTTATTTACTCTCAATAGTCTGGAAAGCCAATTAGAATATATCGCTGCCTATGTGGCTGATACTAACTACTACAACTATATTCTAATAAACATTGCAAGCATCAGCATTTAATTGTCTGATGAACATGCTTGAACACACAATCAATGTAGAGGAGTTGATGAATTTTAACATCATCACTTAGATATTTCCCACATAGCAAATCACAGATATATTATTATATGCTACATTTCTTCTATCCTCATTCCTCTCCCTTTGCCTCTATCTCCTCATCTATTACTCTCCTTTCTCTTATCCCCTTTCTTGCCAGTACTTCTTCCTTCATTTGACACTCCTTTTCCTGCAGTCTCCTCATCCAGCACACTTTCTTCCAAACTTTCCTCATTGTGACTCTTTCTTTCTCCATCTCTTGAACTCCACCATCTCATCAGTCAACTCTCCTTCCATCTGATCATTCATTCTCCTTCTGTATTTCTACTACTCACACTTCTTCCCTTTTTGTTTTCCATGCATTTACTCCTCCAAATTTACCATGCAGTGCTCTCAATACTAATAATTTACTTTCAACAATATTCCTTTATAGTTAATTTCTGCCACAGCATCAACATACACTGAAAAATTAAAGACAAATGCCAAACTACTATTGTGTGCTTGGGTATTAATTTAAAATAGTACAAACAGCATTTACGACAATACGATGCAACAAATTTGCATAAATAATAATATAATAAATAATGTGATTTTTTATTCAAGTACTATAAACTTACGGTAAAAACAATATAATATTTTTATTTAATTAACAAGACAAAGTAAGTGAATTAGTGTTATGATAGGTCTAACCATAGTTCTATTGTACACTTTCATAAAGTGGAACAGGACTAGGCTGGGGTACAGTGGAATGAGCTGCATTCTTCACAACGTCATATGACAGATTAGTCTCACAGGTGAAGTCATCTGTAGATGGAGTAGATGTGACATTTACAACACCATACATTGTTGTCATACTAAAAATAAAATGTGAAAGCATGATACAAAATTTTTTATTATTTATTCTTCTTCTAATTGTATATGCATGCTAATTATTATTTTTGTTTATTTATATAATATAGATATGTTTTGATGAATAAGGCACAAGTTAAGTTAGCTAGCTGAGTATTAGCTCATTATAATAAATCACATATTTTATAAAAACTTATTTAAAGTGATTTCTACTTCTAGTTAATTAATGTATATAACATTCACTTCTGTGGAGTATTTTCAACCATTCACTATAAAACTAGCTTTTTATTTTTGCAAGTACATATTTATAAGGCTTCCAATAATATGCATAGGCAATGGTTGTAGAATATCACAGATATTATGGAACTCCATAAGACCAAATGCAAAAATTGAATCATATTGACACACAAGTTCAGATATTTTGTTTCTTTTATACGTACATCTTTTATTTTCCTTGCATCAGATCTTCATACAAGTAAAATTTAATGAAGTATTGGCATATAAATTTGTTGGATACTTACTTTCCTCTTGTTCTACATGGAAACTTATCTATTGACAATACAATCATTCATGTAATAATCTTTACCACATCATTGTATATTACCATTTCTGATTAGAAGTACCAAAGTGACAAAAGCCATCAGTATCACTACAATTATCAAAACAGGAACCAACACTCCGACCGCTACAGATGTAATTAATATGCTATTATTATCAATTGTTGCTAAACTGAAAGTTGTGGTTTCGGCACCTACATAAAAAACATTGATAGTATGAATAATAAATACAACAAATAATATTTTTTGTATTCCTGACCTGTTGCTGGTAAGCATAAAAATATTATGAAGTGAACATAAAATTGCTGTATTGAAATCACATCATCTCCATTGATATCAGTCACCTTGAGGTTATTTGTGTATTTACATCAATACTCACTAATTCATAATTCTTTCCTATTATAGAACCATTGATTTTACTATTAGTTGATGATAGTTCATAGAGCATCCACTATAATTACATCCTATGACATAGTCACATGATATGTTATATATTCCAGTCTACATTGTAGAACAAATATTAACTCCTACAATGTCATTTGTACCTAATACAGAATTGAAATGAAATGGAGGGATGATTTAATACTCAAACCCGAAATTATTACTGTCAACACCGAGCTAGTTGGAATGAATTGTGATGACAATGTGGGCAGAGTAGCATTTTGACTTTGAAGCAAAGCAAACCACAAATTGGTACCATCTAGTGGACAATCTGACATCTAAATATTAAAAGAGTAAATAAAATTAGCACTTTCGTATTATTTTATATAACTACCTGAATAGTCAGATTTAATAAGTAGGAGTCCCCCTCTCTAAATAATGAATGTTCAATATCACTTGTAGAAGGTATGTAAGGTAGAGTCTTGTTCACACATGAAGGTGGACTTTGTATTCGTAGTTGTGATACACATGGTAAAGGGGATCACATGACCTCACTCCTTCCAGTGTGAAGTTATAGGAGTCAGTATCAGTCACATACTCAGCGACGTCTTCTAATTGACTTGGACTCAAGAATGTGAGAGAAATAGTGAACTTAACAGATACTGTAGGAATAATTCTATAATCCCATGCTGTCATCAATAAAGAGCATTTCAAGAATATTCTCAATTCACTTGGAGGATCTGAATTTCCTAAAATAAGTGAAGGGATTATATTACAAGCATTCACATAAACTCACAGCATGTTTGTGCATTGGTTTGTAATAAGCTCTATAATAATTCTGTCCGAAAAATGTTTCATATTAAATTGTTATAAAAGTTGACTAATTTTAGAAGAGATCAGCTAATAATACCTAATTTCTTGAAATCATTAACAATTATTATACAAAAATTAATTCTCCCATTACTAATTTTACCTTATGATACGATTACTTTTATACTGCATACATGTATATGTAATATGACCCAAATTTAAGAAACTGCTCAATAAAATTTAATATTATGAAAATAGTTGGATGGTTGGAAAAATATAATGAACAAATGAAACATGCATAACAAGAGTACAGAAGAATCATCATTTTCTGTAGCGCATATGAGCACATTTTAAGTATAATTAGGCGTCACTAATTTATCAGTTGCTTAAGCATCATGTTATCAATATTTCTTTTAAAATGTCATGATAAATAGGTTTAAAATACATTTTCAAGCTACTATGAATATCATGCATTCAGTATGCCATAGCTACTTTCCTAAATAGTCACATTTGTAGTACATGGAACTAGAATTGCATGACAGATATTTTTCTATATAATTATTTTCTCACTTACACTGTAAATTAAAATGTATATTCATATAACATTTATGTGCTCAATATTTTTATCTAAAGTAGAAATTCTTTAAAAAAACAACAACTGTAAGCTTTTATATAGAGAATTTTTTTTGCTTTGCTTCAAAGACAAAATGCTACTCTAAAGCAGACAAGCTTTTGCAATTCACGTTGTTTAGGTAACATTTAAATACACAATCATTTTAGCAGCCTTTTGACATACTAGCTACTAACATAATCTAATTTAAAGTGTTTTTTACTACTACGCTGGTCTTTGCTGCACACAACATTATGAATGATTGTAGACTGCTTAATTATGAATTCTGTATGTGACATTGCCGCTGAAATTGAAGAAATGCGAACTTAAGTCCAAGCTATTTTTTGTCTTAAGAGGTTTTCATGAGTATATTACCCTAGATATCATGGTAACAATATTTTATTATTACTTACCATAAAATAGTCACATTTATAGTACTTGGAACTAGGACAAGATTCACAATGCTGTAGCAACTCAATCCTGTCACTGATGTTTCAGTTGTGTTTATTGTTATTAACAGTGCATTAGGAACTCCATTAGCATATCTTCCAGTAAAACCAGGAATACTGGGTTCTTCATTAAATACTGGTCTGAAATCCAGCTCAGTTCCATTATTAAGAATTGTGCCCCATATATCTACAGTATTAGCTCCTTCCACATGACATGTGATATTCCTCTGTGTGTTGATAGGAACATAGTGGGCCAATTGGGGTAATCTCAACTAAAATAATAACATATGCAATTCACTAGAGTGAGTTTAAGAGGGTATCATAATAAGTAGCTTTAATAAATTAAGTTATGTTTTTATCGTCATGATATTTATAGTTTTGGAAGAAAGTGAAATTCAATAGGAGTGGTTATAATATGTATTAATAGCAATTTTTCCTAGTTCTAACAGCCAATATAGTTTAATTATTATCTGATGAGTCTTATTCCTGAAGAGGACTTCGGCAAGAAGTCAAAACATCAGGACATGTTTCAATTAAACATAAATATTGGCAGTTAGAACCAAAAAAATTAGCTATTATAATTATTTTGGCTGAGAAAATGACTGAATTTCAACAAGTAGTATACAAATATGTTATTATGAAGTATAAGAAATATTACACTTCATTCATGTCATGAATTAGAAAGTCACAGACCATTTATGCCATTTGAGCACATTAATTACAAGCAGTCATAGTGTATTGATAGAGAATCTGTTAACTGATATAATATCTAGATGACCATCACTCTAAGATGTATAATGCATATACAATTAGTAACCCTTAAAACCCATGCTTGGAAAAGTAGTGGTAGTCATCCTGCCTTACCATCAAGCGCTGATTTTAGTGATTATATACTTACAATTAACCATTGAATTAGATATAAACTTACTCTGAATGACAGTTTAAGTCCTAATACTATGCTATATTAAAAATATTATTTTGATTTTGAATAAAAATTACCAAAAAATTACAAGATGACTTCGAAAGCTCTCTATCCTTTAATTACAAAAAAACATAAACTGGATCTTATAAATTGCTACCTGTGGATTTCTGGAAATGATATGAACTTTTTCTGCTTATCTGTTTAAGCTATACGAAAAATGCAGACAAAGTCACTACATGTACTATTTCATTAGTGAATTATTTGATTCAATAAGCTAAAATTAAAAAAGTTTTTCATAGAATAAAATGTGTCTTAACATACATGAAAATAGTACTGTGAGTCAAGTACATTGTGTGCAAAGTTTTATAAACTTTATGCACAATAAGTTTGAGCTGGACACTATTTTGCAGCATATAAATTATGCTCATCATAATATTATTGTTGAAAGTGGCTTAATTCTTTTTTTATTACTGAATAGCTATGGATACTTTGCACTTTCAGTGATCTTAATTCTACTCCCTAGGTATTTCTCAATTAATGACTAGGCATAAGCTTAGTGACTAAACTAGGTGTTTTTGCTCTTAAACCATGTGCTTTTATAGTCTAAATCTACGAATCTTCACAGTAAGCTGACGAGTGTGCAAACATATGTAGTCCAGCTATTTTACTCAGAATGACTTTCTTAAGCTCAGTCCTTTTGACTATCTTGGTATGTTGTTTTATTCTTCAATTATTTCACGTTCTCAGAGGCAGGTCTAGGATTTTGTAATGGGGGGCTTTTTAAGAATGGGTGAAATATAGCTACTAATTGATTGGATAATACTTTATTGCAATTTATTCCCAATGCAATAATTCTCACTATTGATATTATGAGCTTAGTTATATCATTACCTCAAAATGACAAATTAGAAAATTCATGACTCAGCATGCACATTAATTATTGATGCAATGCTTTCATTTGAAGACTGCAATCTTGAAGACAATGAAAAATCAACAAAAAAATTTAATGCTCTTTTAGCTTTTCTTCCATTTAACTGTAAGAAATAAATTAGCTTTTGAAACAAGGGAATTATTCAGAAAAAGGGGGCTCAAGCAATCAGTCAAGCCCCTCCCCAACTCCGTCCCTGCTTCTCTCTCAAGCTAAACACTTACCCTATTTACTTTAGTGAGTTTTTCCACGTTTATTATAGCTAGACTAGTCCAAACCATACAAAGAGAACATGTTAAACTTATACATAGCATTTAGAGCTAATCTACTTACCATTATATATATATTATATATATTCCACCCTAGATATCTTCACAATGATATTTTTAGGTACATGACCGTGTGAAATAACTCACAGATATTTCATGCTGTTATTTCACGCTATACTGCTGCAAGCTCATTACCCTAGTAGTTTATAGCAACCAGCCAAACTTTCCAATTTTCTCCGCTTTTACAGCTACTTTCCTCTGGTGGACCCCCCAACCAACTTTACCAGCTGTGAGTTAACCTTCCTCTAGTACTAACTAGTAGTAGTGAAGATATAGAGTGGAATAAACCACTTATTACACTTATCAGAGTGTTATGGCAAGATATTTCACTCTCAGGCTTTATTTTCACTCTGGCTCGGTGAAAATAAATTAGCCAGCTGGTGAAATATTTCGCCATATCACACTCTGACTCATGTAATAAATATTATATATATATTGCTATTTATACCTAATTTGTTTAGGGAAACAGCCAACATACATTTATATATTACCAAAAATTGTGTACCTGATGTATGCCTAATGTATTTCTCAGAGTCATTGCCGCCAAAAATGGCTGAGTGATTCATGATAACAGAATGTGGCTGCTTACAACTGCCACATCAAAATCTGAGGAAGATTGTCTTGATAAAAAAACAACAAAAAAACTTGTCTAGTTATATGGCTGAAAAAGGTTTCCCACGTACCAGGCAATGGTGAAAGCTTTTGCCTGTGTAATAGCAAAGTGTGCTGGAAAGAATAATTATTTCATGCGGAATACGAATCTGGAAATCAGTGGTGGGCGATGTTCAAAAAGAATCATTTTTCGTTGACATTATATGTCAGACTGATTTCATTAGAAAAACTACCCAGCTTATTATCTTAATCAGGAAATAGTTAGTAATATTATATAGTCTTTTAAAAAATGTCTAACTAAAAATAAGCTTTTTGAGGCTACCTTGTCAAATATGGTATTCTTAACCTTTGTAAAAAAAAAAGTGAATAGCGAGACCTTATACAGGTAGACTCAATTTGAGACAAAATCAAAATTGCTTACCTACTTTATAAGCTTTAATATGACTGTTCTAATAGGACCACACCAAAATTGTTTGTTGTGGACTATCTAGTCCCATTTATCTTGCGCTACATTCTCCTCATCACCAAACTGAACAAGAGAGTCAGAAGAAGTAGAACAAACATAGTGTACTACTGCTCAACTATGAGGGTAGCAGCAGCGGTGTGGACTGATCTCTCCACCAGTAGACAGTTGGCTACGTATTTCTAGACACGGGTGGCTCGACAAGAGAGCGACGATTATTTTTTGGTCACAGTCAGTCTTAAATTAACTTCCCCTACCTACTTCCTTTTGCAGTTGTGGCTATAGCTCCTCCCCCTTTAGTGCAAGTATCCTTTCTTTAGACTTGACATTTTAATAGCTGTGCTAAAACTGGCTAATAATAGCTACTTGGATATGTGTAGATACTGTCTGGCTCCCCAGAACATTTGGCCACATTAAGTAGTATAAAAGAATGCTATATTAAGTAAGTATTTGATTCACATTAGCCAAGCTATTTGACTGAAGAACATGTGGGGGGGGAGGGGG
>WLWI01005874.1_pt1 | contig 10195 bp, 8 predicted proteins | sample 6701501 | NCBI WGS metagenome assembly WLWI01 (sample SAMN12718690, study PRJNA515312) | sponge metagenome | isolation source: marine sponge | host: Mycale hentscheli | place: New Zealand: South Island, Marlborough, Capsize Point | collected 2014-11-01
CTTGACAAAGTTGGGAAAAGAACTGGTTATAACCGCTCAAAAACTTAAAGAAACCATATTGATTCCAGCTCTGAATTATTAAACTCTTGCCAAAAAATACACGAATATTATTGATAAGATACTAATGTAGGCATTTTATTATATCGTCATGTTCCAAAAATATATTCTTCAGATTTTTATGGTTGGTATCGGCGGTTTCGTGGGTTCTGTGATGCGATTCACAGCCGGCGAAATTTCCATGAGAATTATTCCTCTTACGCAATTTCCTCTGGGAACTCTGATTGTCAATATTTTTGGGTGTTTTTTTATTGGTTTATTTGGTGGGTTAATCGAAATGAAGTTAATCAACGATCCCCATTTAAAATTGTTATTGATCACTGGGTTGCTGGGGGGATTTACCACATTTTCAGCCTTGGGCTTTGATACGTATTCATTATTTAGAACTGATCAGATATTCAAAGCGATTATTAACGTGTGCATTCACGTTATTGTTGGATTAATTGCTGTGGTTGCCGGACATCATTGTTCAAAATTATTTTGAATTGAAAATTTACAGTATAGGAATTTGTATTCTAACCTGATTAATTCATGCGATTCGTCGCGAGAGCGCTTAACTCGCTCATAATAAATTGAACTAATCGGCTTATTTGAGCAGAAATTAGGGCTCGCAGCAGAATACTGATGAATTATTCAGGTTAGTGAAATGATATTACCTTGGAGTAGCGTGCGTTTGTAGTTCCGTCTTCAGGCGGAAGTCTCAGATGAGCTTTAGCGAATCAATAGCGGCATGCACTCGCTGAAGCGTCGTTAATACTTCCGTCCCGCGACTGCGTGGAACGGGACTACGAACAGCCGTCAGACAATAACGGGTTTATTGATTATGTACAAACACAAGCTTCGGCCAAGCCGGTTAAGGAGTCCGTATTCAAAATGTGAGCGGCAAATAGTAAATCGTTCGCTGCGGCGAATGAATCCTATGTGCGCAGTCAGCTAAATAACAGATTTAGTCCCGCTTTGCGTGGAACCGCGTTACTTTGACCTTAACCTCAATCATCCCCGGAGCCACTCGCATTTTGAATACAGACTCCGGTTAAGTTCATAGATTTCGATGTGACTCCGGCTTCGAATTTACGTTTCACTAATTTGTTTAGCGATATTAACCTGATCAATTCATGCGATGACGTCGCGAGAGTACTTATCCCGCAAAGCGGGACGCCGAAACGGCGATAAAATATAAGGGCTATGATAGATCGGAGAATGCAGAATCAGCGACCTGTTCTGAATTCTCTAACGTTTATGCGTAATACAGAATGGTTATCAATCCTGAATGATCAAAAACAGACCAAATTTTTAAACATGCTTAGTACACTTTTTATTAAAAATTTTGCTTTAATTGACAATCAGGAAATTCATTTTCATCCAGGTCATAACGTCATTACTGGAGAGACAGGAGCCGGAAAATCCATTATAATCGGCGCTCTTCAAATAGTGTTGGGGGGCAGGGCTGATAAATCGTTAATTCGGAAGGGCGCTAATGAGTGTGAAATTGGGGGGATTTTCCAAGTGGATTTATTACCCAACTTAAGCCAATTATTAGGGGAATACGGCATTTCTGAATGCGATAATAATCAACTGATAATTGTCCGAAGGTTGAAAGTAGAATCTGTTCACAATTTTATTAATTCGACGCCGGTAACAGTTAAGATTATTAATCAAATTAGTAGTTTCATAATCGATATCCATGGGGCTTATGACCATCAACTGTTATTTAAGGCTAGTAAACAATTGGAGCTTTTAAATGAGTATTCAGGTTTGAAAGATGAACTGGCGAAGTACGAAACGGAATATAATAATTTTTGTGCGGCAAAAGATAGAGTAAAAGCATTTAATCAAAGGGATATTTCTATTGAACATATTGATTTTATTACAATGCAACTAGCAAAGATTAGAGATGCAAATCTGAATGTCGATGAAGATTGCAAGCTAAGAGAACGGCATAAATTGGTTGCAAATAATAGTTATTTATTAGAAAATCTAAATAAATGCACGATGTCGCTTAATGCAGAAAATGGAGTTATTTCAGGTTTGTCAGATATCAGGCATAATATTCAGCGCCTTGAGATCTTAGAGATCGATGCCGTAGTAAATTTATGTAAACTTCTTGAAAGCATTATTGTTGATGTGCAGAATTTTGAAGATGAATTGAGGCAGTTTGAAAAGAATATTGAAGTGGATCCGAATGAGCTGTTGATGGTGGAAGACCGATTAACGTTGGTGGAAAATTTAAAACGGCGATATGGGGGCAATCTTCAGTCAGTGTTAGAACACGCTGAAAAAATGGAAATGGAAATCAGTGAATTTGAAAATTATGAAAGTCGACTAAACACACTTGTAAACAATGTGGATACACTAAAGGAAAAAGCCCTAAAGTCCGCATTAGCCTTATCAAACAGACGAAAAAAACATGCAAAAAAACTGGCAAAAGAAGTTGTCGATAAATTAAAAAAACTAGGATTTAAACATGCGAAATTTGATATCAATTTTTCTAAAGATTCACTAAGTGTAGACGGCGTCGATTCAATTGAATTTTATATATCGCCAAATCAAGGCGAAGATTTGAAACCGTTGCGCAACATTGCCAGCAGTGGTGAAATTTCCAGAATCATGCTGGCAATAAAAACCATTTTAGCTCATAGCGATAGAATTCCAATTCTGGTATTTGACGAAATTGATGTAAATATTGGTGGAACAACGGCATCCGCCGTCGGGCGTGAAATGAAGCATTTAGGGGAAAGTCGACAGATCATATGCATTACTCATCTGCCTCAAGTTGCAGCGGTTTCCGATCAGCACTTTGCAGTAGAGAAATTTGTAAAAAAATCAAGAACTCATACGAGACTCATTACGTTATCAGATGATCAACGGGTAAAAGAATTATGCCGCATGTTAGGCGGAGAAGAGAAAGATAAGGTGGTTTGCGATCATGCAAAACAGTTACTGAATGGTTAGGTAAATTAATTCAGTTCAATAGTCACTGAAATAACAAAAAATCCTTGTAATTGCATGCAAATCGACTCGTCTCGAAAATTGAAAACGTTGTGTCCGACATCTTCCAGGCATCTTTACTTAAACCTGCTTTTTGCGATAAATTCTCTAATGTTTCTTCTAATGACCACCCGTGCTCAATTGCCACTTGGGGTAAAAAAACTGCTCTGTTATTGTTCCTTTTGAGTATAACGCCATGTTTTTCTAATATAATTCCGTGGATTGTATTTATTTTTCGAGGCTGTGTCAGTACCGATATCTCCAAGTGTAATTTCTTAAATTCGTCAAATGTTAATTGTGAAAATCTCGGATCATCAAATGCCGCTTTTTCTGCATTGCCAATGACCCCTTCAATAATAGATTCTTTTCCAGACAACGACCCGATGCATCCACGCAAATTTCCATCTATATGCAGTGAAACGAATACAGACTGTTGCGCCATAAGATAAAATGGTGTTTCCCCGGCGTCTGATGATAGGAATTATTTAATCTTGATTTTATTGAACAAAATGCTGAATTAAGTAAAAATGTCTGATCGTACAGAGACAAATGAATTGGTTTTGATTTAGTCAGGTGCGACGTATCAAAATTAAGAGCCATAGCTGCATAGCTAACCGAATTTATATAGTCGTTCAGAATTTTTCCTGAATTGGTATAGTCAACTAGATTAAACTCCGTTTCAAATTCAAATTTCTCGATCATTGACAATAGTATGGAAATTGGAATGTTCCCACATATGGTGGCGTTAGTTCGATGAATAAAGTCTCTAAATTGTTCTGTATTTTTGTTTTTGATCAATTTTACTGCCTCGATATCCAGTTCTTTTATTTTAATTGGGGCATCTGCAACGGGAAACGGGCAGTAGTGAAACCGGGATCCATAATGAATAAAATCTGAACTGATAATCACTAGGGTATCTTTGTCCCACCAATTCCCAAGAATTCGGCCAATCTTCAATATTTCGTCATCATCCAGCCTGCCGATAATTATGGGGATGATCTGGCACGAAGGCGCTAATTTTTGAATAAATGGGAGTTCAACCTCTATCGCGTGTTCATCGTTATGAACCTCTTCTCGCTGACCGATTAAATCACATTGTCTAGTCAGGTTATGGATCGCTTCGCTATCAATATTGACCAAGCCTAATGGCGTTAAATATTTTTTGTAAGGAGAAATGGATGCGCCATGAAAATCCACGCAGTGGCTGGGGCCGATAATAATGGCGCGGCTAAATGAACCGGGTTCAATCAGAGAAAATGCTTTGGCTGCCGTTTTTCCGGAATATCGATATCCGGCGTGAGGCACAATCAGAGCACGGGTTTTTAAACATTGACCACTATTTTTATAGTGGACATACTCATCTAAAAACTTGGTCAAATCCTCTTTATCATCAGGATAGAAGGTCCCTGCTGCAGCAGGAGGTCTGATGTGAAAGTCCATTTATATTTATTCGATATCAGGACAGGGAACCTGAATTTCGATTCCGATTGCTAAATCTTCGTTAGAGTTTATTGCCGGGTTTGATTCCAATATCCATTCAACTTTTGAACCATACATTTCTGATATTGATTCCAGAGTGTCGCCTCCGGCGATGTAATGTGGCAAATTTTTGAACTTTGAGGGCTTTTTTGAAGCAGATTTACCGATTGCAGTGTCAGGAACGTTAATGGCGACGTCAACTTCAGTTGCTGCATTGCTTTGTTCGGGACTGTTAATTTTGTTGAATGTGGAATAGGAATTTTCAGGCTGTGCCGTTGATGGTTTGCCCGGAAGCGATTTAAGGTTCTTCCCATCGATTGGTGTTAGGAATAATACTTGTCCTATATCCAGACGATCTGATTTTAAATTATTTAATTTTTTCAACTCCTTGACTTTAACTCCAAACTTTCTTGCGATTTTCCACAATGAATCACCTTTAACAACCGTGTACATGCCGGAACCCGGTACGGATTTTCTTTCAATCTTACCTAATTTCTTTTTTGTTTTTTGAGGTTTCACGACTGGTCTCTCATTGGCCGGGATAAACTTCCCGCCGGGAGGAATCTTTAATGTCAGACCAATTTTTAGAATTTGCGAGAGTTCTATACCATTTTCGTTTGCCAATTCCTGAGAGGTAATTCCGTACATTCTTGCAATTTTCCAGAGGGAATCACCTTTTTTCACTGAATAGGTGAGTTGTTTAACTTCGTTGACTGTTGGCAACGCTTGAGGTTTTAGTTTTACCGGGTTTATTTTTGGTGTTTTGTCAACGACAGAGCGGACGATTGGTTTTTGGCTGACTGGCGCCTCTATGATCGTATTTCTAATTGGCACGATATCCTCAAGATTCATAACCGGTTTGATCACATCTGACGACCCTCTTGTTTTTGTATTCGCTACGATTTTGGGCTCTTCGACTACGGGCTTAATCATGCCGGAGTTGCTGTTCATTGCGTCGGGTATATTGGTCGTTGGGTCGGGGTATGGCGGAGGTACATTCCCCCTAGGTTCGAGAATTCTGACTTTGTCCTTATCGATAAGAGTATTACAGCCGGTAAAATTCACTAGTATAAATATTAAAGCTGTAATATGAAAGATTAATTTGGAACTCAGTTTTACCTTAGATAAAAAAATCATTTCCCCGATATCCTTTTAACTTCTGTGATAAATAAATTGCCTCTTTCTTCATAACTGGAAAACATATCAAGACTTGAACATCCCGGTGAAAAAAGAATGATATCTCCAGGAGTTGCTGAAATCGCTGCTTCTTTTACTGCGTTTGCCAAGTCTGTACACTGAAAACAAATACTTGCGTTGCCCCAAATTGAAGCCAAATACCCCTTTGTTTCGCCTATCAGGTATATTTTTTTAACATAGTATTGCAGATATGAAATTACTTGTTCGAAATTCATTTTTTTATTACACCCGCCAGCGATTAATATAATCTTCCCCCAGCTGTTTTTTAACTCATTTCTAAAAGTTTTTAAAGCCTGGATTAAAGAATCTGGATTTGTTGATTTCGAATCGTTAATAAAACGTATGCCGTTTTCTGCTGTGACCAATTCTTGTCTATGAGCAGAAATAGAAAATGTATTTACAGCTGCCAGAGTTGCGGTATGATTTATGCCCAGTGAGCGGCATGTTGCCAATGTTGCCTGAATGTTCTCAAAATTGTGATTTCCGATATGATTGATTTCAGTTATATCGGCAAGCGTCTCAACTTCTGTAGATTGATTCCGGAAACTTAGTTTTTTATCATTTTCCAGAAAGTAATCAGCGTGAGTATAAGCTGAACTTGCGCTAAAGGTTTTTGGATTTGTCGTATTTAAGTTTGTCCGGTGTTCCTTAAAAGACTCCATCAAATTTGCATTTATTATGATACGCCTAGGATCGTCAATTTTACTAAAAAGTTTCATTTTAGTGAGCGTGTAATCACAAAATGATGCGTACCGATCCATATGATCTTCAGAAATACTTAATACGATCGCTAATTCAGGGGAAAATTCGGTGATATGTTCTAATTGAAATGAACTGACTTCGGTAACCAGGTAATCTAAATTTTTACTATGTTTAGCCGCTTTGCTTAATGCATAACCATTGTTGCCGACAGCTAAACTCTTCTTTCCTGCGGCCAGTAAACAATGGTTAATCATTTCAACCGTTGTTGTCTTTCCATTAGTCCCGGTAACGGCGATAATCGGGCAACTGCAAAACCAGAAACCAAATTCAAGCTCACCAACAATGGGACATTGAGCATTTTCAACTAGATTTAAAATTGATCCATCTAACTTTATACCTGGGCTAATTATGATGAAATTCAGATTGGAAGACCAGGTTGATTCGGAAAAATTCAGATGGACGTTGGCGCCTAATGTTGTTAGTATGGTTGCGCGATTGATTAAGGTTGGATTTTTGTTTGCATCAATGACATTGACTCTGGCGTCATAAGATAAAGCTAATTTTGCAGCTTCAAAGCCACTCATTCCCAAGCCTAAAATTAATATATTTTTATTATCAATTTCCTTGTGCATCACCGTACTTATCCGCAACTTTCCTATTTGAAAGCATTGTAATTTAGTTTCAGAAATGTTGCAAGATAAAAAATAGAATTTTAGTTAGACCGTATTCGAAAAGGCAAATTGCTCAATTTTTGCCGTGCCATTTTGGCGCAATTTGCCTTTTCGAATACGGTCTAACTCACAACACATCTCAGTGAATGAAAATTCACTTTCGCCGTGAAAATTTCTCTAATCAATTTATTATGAGCGAGTTAAGCGCTCTCGCGACGAATCGCATGAATTAATCAGGATAGATTATGCCTAATTTTCTATTATCTGTTTAATTCGTTTTGCAAGTTCGATCATGCGATATGGTTTTTGTAAGAATCCTGCTGCGCCCGCATTAAGCACATCTCTTGCATCGTCTTCGTTTACGTAACCGCTGGAGAGAAGAACTTTTACATTGGGGTCAATTTCCTTTAGTGCAAAAAATGCGTCGTGCCCATTCATCTCAGGCATAACCATATCAAGTAAAACCAGGTCAATTTTTCCTGGATTCTCCCTAAATATCTCGACGCACTCCCGACCATTTGACGCCAATATAACCACGTAACCCATATTTTGCAGCATGTCGATCACAACATCCCATATTATATCTTCATCGTCAACCAATAAAATCGTCTCATTACCTTTTAGCTCCGTTTCATCAATATTTTTTTCGGTGTACATTGACGCCGTATTTTGGAGCAAAGGCAGGAAGATTGCGCATGCCATTGTCTCACTGCCTGGCTTTGCGATTAACATATCTCCCCTGTGCTGCCTGATGACGCCGTATATGTATAACATTCTTTCTGATAAGTGATTAGACGATAGAATCTGAGATTCAAAAACCTGGAAAAGATTTTTATCCAAGACAGCGGATGCATTCTTACCCTGAGTTATAGCTACCTTTAAATAATCACCTGCAGCTAATGAGACTTTTTGATATTTATAATTATCTTCATCGACGATTTCGGCGCTAAAATTGAATTCAATACATTTTTTGTCATCAGATTTAGCATCATCAATAATATATAATAAATCGAAAAATAATTGTTGAAGTAAGAATAAATTACCTGATATAAACGTATTGTTGCCTGCGAATGCATCAAAATTGGCTGTGATTTCAAACGTTCCAATTTTATTTATACGATTAACAATTGCTTTTACCAGTACTCCAAAGTCGATCGATTCGAAATCTTTTGGTTGCTGATTATTAATGCTGTCGAGTAAACGGAGTATATCGTTCATATGAACGACAGCAGTTTTTCCTTCATTCAAATACAACTTTGCTGGAGATTGACTGTCAATTTCCAAATCGATCAAGTTGTGATAACTTTTTAGATGTTTGAGTAGATAAAACAGTCCGGAATAAATCCCATGATGTATCGCCGTTGAGTTCTTGGAATTCTCATCAGGGGTGTTGTTATTGGACAAGTAATCGTTGACTGATTTATTCATTTTATTTATCAATTGAGAACATTTAATAATTTTCCTGTAATTCTACACCATATGCCTTATAAATTCTATGATCTGTTCCCTGCAATTTTTAAAATTCTATAATATTCTCAATTTGACGATTTTCTCGCTACGATTTCCAAAGTCCGACAGACTGCTAGTAAGTTCGTTTTTTTATATAAACGCTTTGCAGAATTCCAACGCAACTTAACATAAGAATCATGAAGGAACCGCCGTAACTTACGAAAGGTAGGGGGATGCCAATAATAGGGGCCATGCCCATTGTCATTCCAATATTTATGTACACATGCACGCACAGTAATATTGCAATGCCGCATGCAAGATTACGGCCAAAATTATCGCTCGCTTTGATAGAAATATATAACGCAGTTAAGATTATTGTGCAAAAGATTAAGATCAACAACGAGCTGCCAATGAAACCGGTCTCTTCGGCGATGACGGAAAAAATAAAATCTGTCGGTGCGACTTTTCGTGGTAAAAAACCGAGAACATTCTGCGTGCCCTTCATATACCCTTTGCCAGATAAACCACCGCTCCCCACCGCCAATAGTGATTGACGGGCATTCCAGCCTTCATTGGTCGCATTTTTAGACGGGCTGAGGAATATTTCCAAACGCTTTTTCTGATGTTCTTTTAAACCATGTTTATATATAAACGGCGACATTGCCAATGTAAAAATCATACCATATAGAATCCATTTTTTTTTAATTCCGCTTATAAATAAAATGGCTAGAGCAATGGGTAATAGAATGCTGGCGCTGCCGTGGTCAGGTTGCAGTAGAATCAAAACGACAGGGACTAATGTTAAACATAAAGAGGGAATTACTTCGGTGATATATTTGAATTTGACAGATGGTCTGGATGCATGCCATGACAGACTGATAATCAGACCCAATTTTGCAAATTCTGAAGGTTGAATTGTCACTCCCGGAATGATTCTCAGCCAGCTTTTGGCGCCGTTAATACGTGAACCGATTAATAAAACAGCGACTAATAAAAAAACTGTTATTAAATAGACCAACCATGAATATTTTCCCAGCATCACATAGTCCATTGATGCAATTTTTAACATGATCACGGTGCCGATGCTCATCCAGATCAGCTGCTTTATCCAGAATCCGCTAAATGAGCCCCCGGTTTGTTGACCTGTTCCGTAGATAAAAATGATGCCGTAACCAATTGATGCATAGACCAAAAATAAGAGCAGTAAATTCATTTTTTTGAGCAGTTGCATCCGTTTGCTAAAATCGTTTGAAAAACCGGGCATTTTTCACACGTTATCTACTTGGGAATAGTTGATTAAGTTTAGTCAAAATCTTGTGAAATCGACTCTCTGCAGCTGCGGGCAGGTCTAATTTAAGATTGTTTCCAATGCCCTTGTCGATTTCTATAATCTGTCGATAATAAAGGATGAAATCTGCAAACATATCGGCATTCGGCAACACCAAATTATTGTTTTTCCCAATTGCACATAATTTACTGCTTATCAGTACAGAAATAATTCTTTCGACTATCGATTTTTGAACATGGAGTACGTATTCAGTGATCCACGTTGCCATTTATACTACCTTCATTCTTTCTTAAATCAAGAGTACATATCGGCTAAAGTATTCTTTAGAATTCTCTCCTGGCTTTCCACCTTAGCCATCCCTGAA
>WLWI01005875.1_pt1 | contig 10195 bp, 8 predicted proteins | sample 6701501 | NCBI WGS metagenome assembly WLWI01 (sample SAMN12718690, study PRJNA515312) | sponge metagenome | isolation source: marine sponge | host: Mycale hentscheli | place: New Zealand: South Island, Marlborough, Capsize Point | collected 2014-11-01
GCTCCATCTTCGGCCGACGTGAGCTTGAACAGCTGAAATCCCGGCACGCGGCACTCGGGCAGAAGAGCCTGTTCGAGGAAACTCTATGAAATTGGTTGGTGTGCCCGATACTTGCTGTGGCGAAAGCCCGGCATCCTGGCTTACACGCGCCGCGCTAAGTCAGGCTGTAAATTTACCGAGCTTGAAGTCACATCTTGGAGTTCCAACTAGATGCGACCCAGACATAACAGTTTTTGGAGGCGCGATTTGTAAGATTTCTAGAGTCTCTGGGTTGCCCGCGTCATCCTTTGCGCTCGCGGAGCACATCTTTGCTGGGCTGCGAAGTCTTGATCCATTAGGGCATAATTTTCTACTGTGGACTGAATGCCGTAAAGCCCGCTACAGATACTGTCCACTTTGTCTGGAAGAGCCTGGTTGTAAATTTTTCCCGCTGCATTGGCGTTTTAAAGCGTGGCGATGGTGTCCTGTTCACGACTGCTTGCTAGAGGACGTCTGCGCTCACTGCAGCGCACCTGTCACTCTCCCAGATACAATGATTAACGCGGGGCCGGATAAGCAAGGCGTCGCTACTTTGCAATACTGTTTGCAGTGTGCTAATCCGCTATCTTCAGGGCTAGGAAAAATCTTCCATCCGGTAGCCGACGATCTCCTTACCTCTGCAGAGCGGGTTTTCTTAATGAATGGCCGTGCGGTGTTGGCCGCTCTGCTTCACCGCTCAGTGTACTCGGATCAGTCGGATAAAAGACGACCACTTGCTTACTTGGAGACAATGAGAAAATTTGGAGTTCTTCCTCACGAATATTTTGAAATTCCTAGCTCTTTGTTGGAGAGGAGATTTTCTCAGCGATTTTAGTTGAAGCGACCGGGAGGTCTATGCTGATGCCGACTATCAAAGTGTTGTCAAACGGCCTGAAACTAAGTGAGAGGTGACTTGGCGCATCGCCATGCGATCCAGAAAGCGCCGCTTACTGCGTCCTGGCCAAACTGATCGATGCTCTGAACGCGCTTCTCGAGCACGTCAAGAAAGGCATTCGGGAAGCGAATAGCGATAGTGATTGCTTTCTTTCCATCTGACGTTCAGAGAACGGCATCATGGCCCTCACCGCGATCATCCAGCACACGGCCCAAGAGCCTGGAAATCTGCAGGGCTTTGATAAGAGTGCTTGGCTGAGCGACTGACTCGTGAACGCCGTCCCGGTATTCGGCTGCCGGCTGCCGGCTGCCCCTGGATGTTATGAAGGATCTTGGTAGCATGGGTCTAGCGCGCAACCATCCGCTACAGACTCCGCCTAACAGCTACCCTTATGCGTGACGCACATGCGATGACTTCTGGTCACAACGCGCCCTATGTACCGGCATCCACGCCTCGCAGCGCGGATGTGATCCTGTACTTGGACCTTGATGGCGTAGTCCACCATGAGAAGGTACTCTGGCATCCCCGCAAGGGCATCTACATGAGCCCATACCAAGCTCCTGGCCATGCGCTGTTTGAGTGGCTTCCCATTCTGGAAGAGGAACTGGCGCCATATCCCTCTGTGGCCTTGGTGCTGAGCAGCACCTGGTGCATTCGCCCAGGTTACGCCAAGACGCTTCAGCGGCTGCCTGAGCGACTGCGCGCGCGATTCATCGGCGGCACATACCACAAGCGTGTCCATGGGGCTGATCCTTGGAACCTAGCGTCGTTCCAGAGCACCCCGCGAGGCATGCAGATCTTGGCAGACGTGCAGCGGAGAAAACCGCGCCACTGGATCGCCCTGGACGATGACATTGAGGACTGGCCTCCGCTCGCTATCAGCAACTTGGTAGCTTGTGACGGCACCACCGGGCTTTCCGACCCGGAAGTGCGACATCAACTACGGCAGCAATTAAGGCAAAGTGCGACAGCATGAAAGGCCTCTGAGCGTGAAAGATTGCGCCTAAATTTGCGGATCACTAAAACAGTGTAAGCCCATGATTTTTATGAGATTTTATGCAAAACCAAGGAACTCATTGCGGCTAAGTATTTGGCTATTTCACCCGTTCCCCATGTTCCATGGGCCTGCTGGTAGGCGGGCGCTCAAGCTGAGCAGCCTTGCGGTCTGCAAGCGCTTGAGCAGTGGATCCTGAAATGCGCGGTCGTACTGTCGGCCGTTGAAATTTCAGTGATGAGGACAACTCACCAGCATCGACCAGCCCACGATGCGACGGGAGCCCAGGCCCGGTATCGCGACCACATAAAGCCTACGTTGTGCCGACCAGATGCGGGGAAGTTGGCCTTGTCGGAGCAAGCGGCGGCGAATCGTGTGGAGATGCCCCGTCTCATCCGCGCCTATAACATTTCCGACATTAAGACTGTGCGTCTTCAAAGTCTGCGGGATGGCCGCCCCGCCAGCGCCAAGCCGACGAAAGTCACGCGGGCAGAAAGCGATGATGAATTCTTGATTGGCAGCATCGCGCGCTTGCGTCCGACTTGATCAGACAACCCATCAACGGCCTGGATGATACTGGGCTGCTGCCGGTTTCATGTGCAATAACAAGGTGTCATCGAAACCGGTACCAGCTCAAGCAGCACCGGTTCTGAACAGTACAGCTAGAGCTGTAGGAGGCAGTTGCGAACAGCTTTCATGTGCTGGATTTGCATCCTACTCTGCGCCTGAACACGGAGGACGTGATCAGTCAGCGGAGAAATCCCCTCGCCAAGGGTAAGCGGCTGATGGTCATGGACCAATTCACCCTCCTGCAGATCGGTTTCTCGCGTTGCTTTGCATGCAAGTGGCTCGGTTACCCGGGTATCGGCGACCTTACGAAGAGCGAATTTGTGCAATGACTACAAATATGTAATCATGAAATAAATTGTGAAATTTCACGTTCGCGAGGCGATTCGCGAAATAATAAATTTCAAATCAACAGAACTCAGTACCCTACAGAAATGATGGGGATCTTCGGCCACATTGAAGTGGCACTGAAGGGAGACCCAAGTTGACCACCATTTTCAAAAAATACAACAGAGGCTTTACCCTAAATTACGAGAAAATGACACTGGCGTGACGAAAATGCAAGAAATAGTGGGTTTGATGATCACCTTATAAAACCAAAAAACGTACCCAAGAAAAATTATCAGTTGCAAAATAGGATGTATTTTTAATGAAATCTGAACACAATCAAACACATGCAGACAAAGAAATGTCTGAAATAAACAACGATGGAGATTTGACAGATCTACTTGGAGAACTCCGCATTCTACTTCCTAGCTCACAGCTACTGTCCGCATTTTTGATAACAGTACCTTTCATGCCAAGATTCGATGCAATCGCTTACACGGAAAAATGGGTATTCTTGGCGACATTCCTCTTGGCAGTGATGAGCTTGATACTACTAAGTGCAACCGCCGTCCAGCATCGACTAATTCGACCGCTGATTGACAGACCTCGCTTCAAAACATTTGCATCTCGTCAGATTCTGGCGGGCGCGGTAACGCTTGCTATCGCGCTGATATCAGGCACACAACTTGTTCTTTCAACCATATTTGGTCATTTCGTGGGCAGCATAGCTGCGGCGTTGATCGCTGTTTTGATTCTTACGACATGGTGGTGGTTACCGCGTCACTGGAAAGAGGCTGGAAGATTATGAGAGAATTCCCTTTCTCTTGTCGCTGAGGTATATCTGGCAAAAATCGTGCTCGGGCTCTCATTTATCGGTACTGTGTAAGCTGGTCTGTTGCTGCACGTTGGATCCAGCGTCAACCATGTTACCGTTCTATCCTTCGGTGCCCCGTAGTGGCTGGAAGGGAGTCAGTTGGAATCAGCCAAGAAAGGGGGTTCACCGAGTGCCGCCCGCAGGCTCGCTATCGACTCAAGTGGCGATCGTCTATTTTTCGTTGAGCTAATATTTCCGCGAAGGGAGAGCAATGACGCTAACAGCCTTCACAGTTACTCGCACCGGCGAGTTCGACGTCGACCAAATTCTGGAAAAACTTAGTGCAGAAACAGGCCATGCCTACATGTCCGTTGAGAGAATTCCTGATGAGTGGCGAGCCCATCTTCGCGCTGATCTCAAGTGCCCAGACTGCTCGGTGACAGGGGCCGAGGTTGTTCGTTCCGTCGTCGCGGGCAAGTCCGGTAAGCCCAAAAGGCAGTCATTCTTCAGATTCACGACACCAGGTCACCACCCCTTTTGCGACTACGCCAACCCAGATGCGACGAATGCCGTACCCGAAACCCTAGTAGCTTTCAGTGAGTCACGGTCGAATCTGACGCGAGCGGTGAGGGATCTTGTGTGCACCGGGATCGAGGTAGGCAGCTTCAGCCAAGGTTCCATTCGTTCCATGCGGGATTGGTTTTTCAACAAGAAGGTCGAGTCGATGTTTGTGGTCTCCCTAGACCCGCGAACGTATCCGTGGATCGATGCACTGCGGGAGAACGCATTTCACGCTCGCGGCGCCTTGCCGACGGATGTAGAGATCACGCCAGAGATCGCCGAACTGCCCAACTTTAACTGGAGGGCCCAGGCAGCTCGCCTAGTTCAAGCCCGCTATCCCCAGCACCAGGCGAACATGCGCGCTTTGATAGACCAGCACATTGGCCTGTTCGGCGCGAGCGGAAAGCGGTCGGAGAGCTTGGCCAGGCGCTACGCCGGCAGGCCAGTTTTCAACCCTACGGTGCTGGCCTCCGAATATAGGAAGACCCTGGCCTTGTCGGAATTCATCGCTCATACGCACCCCCCATTGAATGCGGTCAAAGACACTAGTTCGAGCACGGGCAGTGTGCTCGCCTTGTCAGCATTGCTGCTGTTCGGACGAGACTGGGATATCAGCAAGGCGATCGCAGATTTCGCCAAGATCTCACCGGCGGTGGGTACTGCAGACCAGCAGCTCGGGAACGTAATGGGATTGAACCCTTTCCACGACTACGAAGCCTGGGCCGCACTAAAAAAGCTGCAGGACCTGAACATCCAGGTGCCGAAAGACATCGACATCAAGGCCGAGCGAGTCGTGGTGGAGGCGGCATTACGTGCGAAGTTCGGTGTATCGCCGCCCGGCGATTGATCGGCCATTTGCGAGCGAGTCTCGCGCCGCAGCAGTTCTCGGCTAAGAGCGGTCGGCACTGGCAGACTTCCGAGCGACAGCTTCAGGCGGTCATCGTGTTGTATCGACCAGTTGAATTCACACGCCCGCAAGGTCAGGGAGCTCTGGGGGGCACACCTGAGCATTGATGATCAGGAACTCCTGCTGCTGCCACGGACTTTGTCACTGGATACGGACTCCACGTCATTGGAAGGCCATCGGGAAAATCTGGCCTTGCTGCTCGAGAGCCGTGATCTACGCCGAATCCCCGTGAGCGAGAGCAGCTTCGTGTATGACGAAGTTGCCTTTCAGTGGCTTGCGCAGGGCAGACTGGACTTCAATCGGCAAACGTTTCGCGAGGCCTGCAAGCGTGAGGGGTTGTTGGATGGCGACGGCGAGCTCATGGGCTGTTCGGTGTGAAATCATTCGAGCACCCTTTCAATTGCCAGGAGGATCGTTGCATGGTGATGCTTGATCTGATCACTCACTTCGACGAACGTGCTATCCGCGACGAACTCGCTCTATCCCAAGCTCAAGGGCTTTGTGCAGGCTTAGGCCACTGGCACCCAACATCGCTGACTAAGTCTTGATGCGCACATTACACTGGCCTTCGCTACAGGATTAGTGCTGGACATCAAGGCTGACCGCGATGTCGAGATCGAGCAAAGAGCCATTCATCGAAATGTCTGGAACTCGAACGACACACCTCGCGATCCATCTTGGCCAGGAAGGCATTTCGACCAAAGGCACAAACCCCATCGATCACGGCGTTTACGCGTTCAAGCTCGCGTGCTCCTGGCCGCCCGTCAGATCTCGAAAGAGGTCCGATCCGCAGCATCCTTGATCCAGTTGGGCGGCTTGCCACGCCCCGTCCACGTAGCGCCGGTACCAGGATCGCGGTACTTGGCCGCGCCAGCCGAAGCTTTGCGTTTGGAGCCTCCGAACACATCGTCTGGAGTCAGGTGGAATTCCTCGATCAGGCTGCGCACGCGGGCGACCACGCCAGACTTTTCTGTGGCCAGAGCGTGGGCAATCTTGGCTTCAAGTTCAGCCTTCTGCTGAAGAAGTGTCTTGTAATCGGATGTCATGGTGTTCCTTAAATTTGCATGCTAGCAAATTGCTAATTTTAAGGGTTTCTAGCCAAGGATGCTTTCATTTCAGCGGGGCTAGAGAGCGAAATTTTGCTGCGCCCGCCTCATACTCAAGCACACCTCACACACACGAGAGTCATACACCCAATCTGAGCAGGACAAAAATGTCATGCTAACGACCATGTTCGCTCATGTTCGCTCATGGTCGCATGCTGGGCGTGGCCTCCGTCAACGGAAATGGAAGCTTCGGAGCAATCCATTGATAGTCTTCAGCCAGGATATTTAACTTACTACTTTTTCCCTCCCATTGCAGCGAGAGTAAATCCGCAATTGTCCAAGAGGCCCAGTCAGACCTAAATCCTCTATCACCAAGGTTATCCGGACTATTACTCTCAATTTTATTGCGCCAAATTATGGTCGGAATACGATAGCCAGACTCAGTTGAAGGGCTGTGACCAACCTTATTTAGTAGATGTCCAACCTCTTGGCCATGATCAGATAGGTACATCCAGGCCTGATAATCTGAACTACTTTCTGAAGTTTTCATCAGATCCAGTGTTTTGGCAATTACCGAATCATGATACAAGAGTGCGGCGTCATACTGCTCTCTGAAACCACGCACCCAAAATGATCTATGCTTAGCCTCCATCTCCCGATCTACATCATCAGTTGTATCATCAAAAGGGTTCTCATTTTTCGGGTAGCGAAGACTGTAATGAGGATGTGCACCAAGCAAATGCACAACAATAAATTTATTCTCCGCCCCATCCTTTAGAGCTTCTTCCAAAAGATTCAGAGTCTCGCCATCCAATGAGGATGATGAGCGACCAGGCGTGCGGTTGATCAACTCGACTATGTCTGCATAGCTTGCATGCCGCGATTCAATTGCAACATCATCATGATTGCTTACCCACCACGTCTTATAACCCGCGGCTCGAGCCATGGCCAAAAGGTGCAATGAATTATCAGTAGAAGCGGCCTGCAATGAAAACATCCGTTCAAACGCAGGTATTGTGCTTGCATCCAATGACCAAGAATTACGGAATATCACCATATTTCTACCCGCATCCCTCCGCTTTAGCGAGAGCATCGGCGTGGTATTTCTTGGGTAGCCATATATCCCCAAATTATCTCTATTAATACTATCCGCAATTACGAGAACAATTGTGGAGCTCCCTTTGCGCTCAACTTTTGGCGCCAGTGTCTTCGCTCTCGTGAACTGCTCTTCACGGATGGCAACTTGGTTTGCCCATTCTGCCTGAACAAGTGAAATAGACTCCTGCCAGTTTTTCCAGAAAACTATTGGATGCAACTTCCTCCAGGGCTTATTGACATGGGCAACCAAACTAAACGTCATCAGCAAGACGACGATGCACCAAATAGCCCTCGAGTAGCTCCTTGGCGCTGAATCAACCGAGATCAAGAGAACCAAAGAAAGGGTCGCCAGAAAAAACAACAGCAACCCCAAGCATATCAACAACACTGAATTTGCAAATGCATATTCAATGCCCTCTCGGAGATTGGTATTCGCTACTGCATTTAAAACAAGTGCGCTATCAGGCGCGGCGTCATAGGCCTCTCTCAGATAATATCGAGCGATTCCATCCACATAAAATGCCAAGGTCACAAGCCAAACGAAGGTCTTGCCGATCCAAGACGGATTTCCATTTTTTGCAAAAAGAAAAATCAGAAAGCAATATGGCAGGTACAAAACCAGTAGCTTTACCAACCTCAGTCCTTCATGACCAATACTTAATGCAGAAAAAACTGAAAGAAGTATTATTGCAAATACAAGTTCCGGTTTCTTAATTGCGCGCCACACTCTATCCCCAAAATTCTTCACCATCTCGATCATCTCACGCTCAGGGCATCATATTCTGACGAAAATTGATTATGCGTCATCACTGATCTGCGGGAATATCAACCCAATACTAGTCACTCCCGCTTCAGATCTTGCGAATACATTACCCTGATGCAGCCTGGCAATTGCGGCAACAATTGCCAGTCCTAGTCCGTGGTTACTTCTAGCCTGCGTCCTAGAGGAGTCTGCTCTGTAAAATCGATCAAATAGTCTCGGAAGATGAGAGGGATCTATGGTCTGGCCTTCGTTAGTGACTGTCAATTGGATATGCTGTGCATTCATGGTGAATGGGTTTCGATCAGAAGCAACCATTCGGATATCAACAATTATCTTGCTACCTTTTGAGGCATAGCGCGTAGCATTCCCCAAAAGATTCGAAAGTGCACGACGTAATAAGCTCGCATCCAAGATGCCTTTTGCTTCGCCCTGTATGGCTACCTCTAAACCAGCGTCCAGAAGAGACGCTTCGTGGAATTCAATAACCTCGCGAGCGAGCTCAGCGAGACTGCTTACCGCCATTCGCTGAGCACCATTCCCTCTATCTGCGTTTGAGAGGAAAAGCATATCGGCAATGATGCTGGCCATTCTATGCAAATCCTCCAAATTGGAAGATAGGACATCAACCAGTTCATCCGATGTTCTCCGCTTTCGTAGTGCCAGCTCCGCGCTACTTATCAAAGTTGACAAAGGTGTATTCAGCTCATGTGCCACGTCCGCGTTAAAAGATTCCATCTGCCTGTAAGCAACAGATAACCTATCCAAGAGGTCATTAATTTGCCGTATCAAGGGCATCAACTCTTGAGGCTGCTGGCTATCGTCCAATCTCTTTATCAAATTTTGAGCAGATACCTGTCGCGTCTGTGTGATCAAAAGGTTAATTGGCGACAGCCCCTTCTTCACCAACCAGATACTTGAAATAGAAACAATCAAAGTGCTAGCGATAGCTGCGATGCCAAGCGTCCATGCCAAATGACGCAAAATCATATTATCCGGACCACGATCCAATATGAGTGTTACAGCTATTTCTTGAGGGCTAGAATCTTGACTTGAAACTTTCACAGAGAACTCGCGTTCAATGGTATTTTCTCTGTGACGCAGCAGTTCAAAAAGAACCTCCCCATTCACGCCATATTTTCGCACCACCAATGACAAATCGTCGTGCCCGCTCAAAAAATCCAACAGTGAACTCTGCAACGATTCGGTATTTATGTGTAGCTTACTCTCATTGAGCAGGCGCTCCAACGCTACTTGTTTATGATCAAGAGCATCGGTTTGCTTCAAATAGAGCGTTTGCGATATGACCAGATAAACAGCCACGCACACTATTCCTAGTCCAAAAATAGTTTGCAGAGCCAGAGAAATAGACAAACGCGCCGACAAAGGGCGCGTCGCTTTTTTTGCTCTTCCTTGTTTAATCATCTTGATTCCAAAATGTAGCCCATTCCGCGAATGGTGTGCAGCAATGGCTTATCGAACGGCTCATCGATTTTCATTCTTAGCCTTCTAATGGCCACCTCAACGACATTTGACTCTGACTCAAAATTTATTGACCAGACCTGAGAGGCTAGCTCAGCTCGAGAAATCACCTCTCCTTGTCTACGTATCAACAATATCAGCAAGCTATACTCTTTCGCACTTAGATCGAGTTTTTTCCCCGCACGAAAGGCACGCTGCCTTGCAAGATCTATTTCCAAGTCGTGCATTCTCAATATTGTCGCAACATTCACCGCACTGCTCAATGAAGGATTCCTGCGGAGCAATACCTTTATTCTTGCGACCAATTCGGAAAATGCAAACGGCTTGACCATATAGTCATCAGCACCGCTTTTCAAGCCGGTCACTCTGTCTTCAACTGAATCTCTTGCAGTGAGCATCAAAACAGCTGTTTGCTTTGACTGTCTCAAAGCCGCTAAAACAGCAAGGCCATCTATTCCAGGAAGCATGCCATCAAGAATAATTACATCGAAATCCTGGGTAGCCGCCTTATTTAGTCCTGAGATCCCATCAAGTGCAAAATCTACAGTAAACCCTTCGTCGTCCAACCCTCTGACAAGCTGGTCTACCAACTTTTCATCATCCTCAATTATTAGGATTCTCATGGGGCGGATTGTGATCCCAGGGCCCTGGCACTTGGATGATAAATTTGTCATCTGATTATCAGGAAGCCGCCGGGAACGCTCCTCTATAGTGCCCTTCGCCCAT